>Ga0209828_1000443_pt1 | contig 39673 bp, 38 predicted proteins | sample MaitaG_FD_187429 | JGI IMG/M metagenome (GOLD analysis project Ga0209828, IMG submission 187429) | Marine algal microbial communities from Maine, USA - Maine_Asex2 metaG (SPAdes) (version 2) | ecosystem: Host-associated > Algae > Red algae > Unclassified | place: Maine, USA | collected 2015-01-05
AGCTGTAATATTATTAACTATCCCTGGTAATAATTGTCCAGAATGCAAATCTGTTATAGATTTTATATTTTCATTAAAATTAAAAACTTTTGCAGTTTCTCTAATATCTAGACCTGGTTTTTTTAATCAATAGAATTCCCCGAGGCAGAGCCTCGGGGAATTCTATTGATTAAAAATATTTACGGCTAATTTTGGTCCAATTCCAGAGACCGAACTTAGTAATGGAATACTAGCCGTATTAATATTTACACCAACAGCATTTACACAGTTTTCTACCACAGCATCTAACTGCTTTTGTAATTTATTTTGGTCTACATCGTGCTGATATTGACCCACACCAATTGATTTTGCATTAATTTTTACTAGCTCTGCTAATGGATCTTGTAAGCGTCTGCCAATAGAAATGGAGCCTCGAACGGTAACATCGTAATCTGGAAACTCGTCTCTAGCAATCTTAGAAGCAGAATAGATACTTGCTCCAGCTTCGTTAACTACAAAAACTTGCACATTATTTTTAAACTGAATTTTTTTTACTAGTGTTTCGGTTTCGCGAGAAGCAGTGCCATTTCCAATAGCAATGGCTTCAATCTTGTATGCTTCAGTTAAAGAAGCTATTTTTTTCATGGTGCCAATACTGTCACCTTTTGGAGGATGTAGATAAATAGTCTCGTTATGTTTTAAATTTCCTTGAGCATCTAAACAAACAACTTTACAGCCTGACCTAAAACCAGGATCTATAGCTAGCACGCGTTTTTCACCAATTGGAGAACTTAACAATAGTTGTTTTAAATTTTTTGCAAACACTGTAATTGCGGCTTCATCTGCTTTTTCTTTTGCTTTACTTAAAGCCTCGTTGCTTAAAGAAGGAAAGAGTAACCTTTTGTAAGCATCGCTAATAGCTAATTCTATTTGGTCTGCGCAGGCGTTAACACTTTTTATAATTTTTCTATCGATATTTTCTAAAGCTTTTATATCATCAATTTTAATTTTAACTCTTATAAAACCTTCATTTTCTGCTCTTAATATAGCTAATAATCTGTGAGATGGAATGCGTTGTAAACTTTCAGACCAATTAAAATAGTCTCTAAATTTCTGAGCTTTTTCGTCTTCAGCTTTTGTTTTTATAAGTTTTGTAAATATTTGAGCATGACGTTCTAATTGGTTTCGTAGATTGTTTCTAATATCTGTTCGTTCGTTAATCCACTCTGCAATAATATATCTTGCACCTTCTAAAGCATCATCAATTGTTGTTATTCTTCCTTTTATATATTTATAGGCTAGAGACTCTATGTCTTTAGCATTTTGACTCATTATTATTTTAGCCAGCGGTTCTAAACCATTTACACGTGCAGTTTCTGCTTTTGTTTTACGTTTTTTCTTAAAAGGTAAATAAAGATCTTCAAGCATTGTTAAATTGTTACAATTTTTAATTTTTTGGTATAACTCTCCCGTTAAGACAGTTTGCTCTTTTAAAGTTTTTAAAATAGTTTTTTTTCTTTTTTCGAGTGCTTCAAACTCTTCTTTAAATTTTACTATTGCTCCAATTTGAACTTCATCTAAATTTCCTGTAGCTTCTTTTCTGTAGCGCGAAATAAAAGGTACAGTACAATCTTCATTTAAAAGTTTAATAGTACTTTTTATTGAAGATTCGTTGAGTCGTGTTTGAGAAATTATATATTTTAAAAGCATAAAAAAGACCTTATTTTTTTAATAAAATAAGGTCTTGTAAGATATTTAATCTTGGGTGTTTTATAAAGAAAAAGTTAAAGATTTTTAGTTTTCACCAGATTGTTTCTTTGCATCATCAACCATTTTTTCATTTGGTAAAATAGCAACATTTACACGTCTGTTTTTTGCTCTGCCCTCTGCTGTATTATTATCGCTAGTTGGTTGTGTTTCGCCATACCAATTAGTAGTTAATCTCCCATTACTAATGCCTTGACCAGTAATATAATTAGTTACGGCATTGGCTCTATTTTTAGATAAAGTCATATTGTTTTCGTCGCTACCAACACTATCTGTGTGCCCAACAACCAAAATATTTGTATCTGGATATTCTTTAAATACATTAATTAGTTTATTTAAAGCAGTTTGAGAGGCTGTGTTTACATTATACTTAGCGGTATCAAAATAAACACCACTGTTTTCGTCGAAAGTTATTACAATACCATCGTCTACACGTTCTACAGTAGCACCTGGAATTTCTTCTTCGATTTTTTTAGCTTGCTTATCCATCTTATTTCCTATAAGAATACCAGCTCCACCTCCTACAACACCTCCAATAACAGCACCTAATTCTCCATTACCTCCTTTACCAACATTGTTTCCAATTATAGCACCTAATATTGCACCACCAGTAGCTCCTATTACTGCTCCTTTTTGTTTGTTATTTGCATTTTTTGTGGCATTACAATTTGTTAGCGAAAAAGTTAACATTAAAATAAATGCGACACTTAATAATTTGTAAATAATTGATTTCATAATAATTATTGTTTAGAAAAGTTCATATTGATTGTAAATGGCTTTCCATCTACTGTTACTGTTTGTTGCCACTGCATTGACAGGTCTGAAAGTTCAGATAATTTAATTCTAAAACCCTGATTGATTTCGCTTTTGCCTTTGGCGTCTGTTGGCTTTAATAAAAAGTTGTACAATCCTGTTTCTGCATCTACTTCTTGGATTGTAAAAGCGAAGTTTCTATCGTACGTATTACATTTATTATTAACAATACTGTAAATGCCAGTATTGTTATTAGGAATAAATTGCCATTTACTTTGCTCAAAACATTCTTTAGAGGTATCGTTAAGAAGTGTTACTTTATAAGTTCCTGGTTCGCTATATTTTATAGAATTAAGAACCCATTGTCCTTTTATGATTTTTTGAGATTGTCTTACAATCTTGGTACTACCGCAAGACCATAATAAGGTGGCTGTGACCATGAGTACGATTAGTTTTTTCATTTTATATTAAAATTAGTTCAAGTAAATTTACGACTAAAAAACAAAAAAAAATATTAAAAAAAAACTAATTAGTAAATGTTTAACTAAAACTAAGTTAAGGGTTTATATAAAAACTTTAAAAGCTCAATTTTAAGTTTTTACTATTCTAGGCTTCTTTCTAAAATTGATTCTTTTAAGAATCTATAAAAATAAATTAAACGTTTAATTTAAAGTTATTACTTTAGTTTCAGAGATAAAATTACCATCTTCTGTCATACCTTCTATAAATAATTTTGCATCTTTTATTTTAGGAATTTCCATCTTAAATGTTGCTACTCCATTTGTGTTAATTTTAATTCTTGGCAACCATTCTAATACACCATATTCGTTATAAAAATTACTAGTGTAAGATGCATAAATTGGTTTGTAGAATTTTTTATCGTCACTGAAAGTTAATGGAATTTTGAAGGCTTTAAAAGTTCTACCTTCAGTGAATTTACTATCTAATGGAATAGTTATATCCGTATAAATTTTTATAACGCCACCACCACCTCTTATATTTTCTCCAATACCACTTTTGTTTATTTCTACATAATCTATAATTGCCATCGGGAGTGCGGCTAAGTGTCGTAAACCTTGAGTTTGAGGAACATCATCTAAAAAAATTAGTGGTGGAGGGCCTGGTCTTGTACTCATAATTTCAGGCTCTCCTCTACTATTTGTTCTAGTAGTAAACCACTTACTAAAGTATGTAGCAAAATTAATTGTTCTTTCTCTTGTTTTATCGTCCCAAACATCAACTATTCCATAAGATTTTCTTTGAAGTTCTTCTCTTCTTTGTTCTCTCTTGTTAACCTCAATAACCACCTCATCTAATTCTTGTATTACATCGAGACTTGAGATTAAAAAGACATTATTAAAATTATCAATATTTGAGTGCTTGTATTTGGCATTTAATAAACCAATCTTGTTCTCTATTTTTGGAACGATTGACGGATAAAATTGAATATATAAATGAGGGTTTTTTATTTTACCTTTATCATTAAACTCAGCAATTTTAAGTTCTTCATTATTTACAGGAAAGAAATTTCTTAACTCAAATTGGTTATTTTCACTAGTTGTATTAAATACGGAAGAGCTATTATTTTTTGTTGGATACATAATAAACTCGTTAGATTTACTGTTATTAACTGTAGCTTTATAATACACTCCATTTTCGAAAACGTAATTTACTTTAGGTGGATTATTAAATATATCGAACCAATTATAACTGCTCCAGCCTTGCGTTATTAGTAAATTATCTAAATGGTATTTTTTTTCAGCGTCTATATCTGTAAAATAATATTGTGCGTTCTCTACATAACTTTTTATATACGGTTGAAGGTAAGTATAAGATATAATGTTGTGATGTTGATTGTAAGATCTCGTTTTTTTAGGTAATATGGAGACACTAATATTATTAAATTTTGAAAAATGGGAGGCGTTAAATTGCAGACTTACAATAGCTGTATCTTTTGTTTTAGTAATACCAGGCTCTGAGCTTGAAACTTTACTTATACCATTGTAATTAAAAAATAAGCGTTCTAAAATGGGTTTGTTATCCTCATCGAAAAGTGTAAAAATATTAATACCTGTATTAAGATTTTCTATTTTTATAAGTCTAGTAATTTCTGTTTTTTCGTTAAAGTCTATAACAATTGTTTTTAAAACATTACCATTATTGATTGCTAAGTGAAACTTTTTATTTTTAATCTCTTTTAAGGTTTCGTTATTAGTTTTCAAAACAAGATATACTTTACTTGCTGTGCTTTTAAGATTAAGTATAATACCTTTAGATTTAAAATTATCTAATTTATAATCATGAATTTTATCATCTATATTTAAACTAATTTTATAATTTTTGTTTGGTGAAGGCGTAATAGAAAATTTGCTTACACCCAAACTATTGGTCTTAAAACTTGAAACTGCGTTGTTTTTAGAGTCAACTATCTTTCCGCTAATATTTGGTATTCCAAAACCAGAACTGTTTTTTAAAACTACTCCAAAAGTATTACCTACATTATATAACGCGTGACCACTTTCTGGTAAAAATTGAGCGTCAACATTGTTATTAAGATTCTTTTTAAATGTCTTACCTTGATTTTCTGTGTCTATAACCTCGAATGATTGTGTGTAAAAATTTTGTTCCTCAAAATTTCTTTGCCAATTAGTGTAAGCTTTAAAAACATATTGTCCGGTAGTAAATAAACTATCTATATTTACACTACCGTTGCCAACTCCGTTCTCAATTTTAATAAGCTTACTTTTTATAATATTCTTATTCGCATCTTCTACAACACAATATAGGTTAGAAGTTTTTAAAGAGGTTTTTTTTGTTTCTTTGTCTAAAACATAAGAAGTGAAGCCTAAAGTTTCTCCTTTAATGTAAATAGATTTATTTAGATGCGTATAAGTAAGTTCTCTAGGATTGTTTTTGTAAGTTTCGTAAGCATCGTATAGTTTTTCTATTTCTTGCTGCGCATTAGTGAGTTGAGCAGTTCCTAAAAAAATAAAACAATATAAAAAAATTGAGCGAATATTTTTCATTAGTTATGTTTGGGATAAGTATATTACTCTATCAACAATTATACCAAAAAAACTATTTTTATTGTTTTAAAACCATTTTAGCTAATAGTTAATCCATTACCAACACCAGCATCGTCTGGGTTAACAAACACCAATTTACCTTCGGCAGTTTCCGTCATTAAAATCATACCTTGGCTTTCTACGCCACGTAAAGCTCTTGGCGCTAAGTTTACCAAAACGGTTACTTTTTTACCAATAACTTCTTCTGTTGTAAAACTTTCTGCAATACCAGAAACAATGGTTCTAACATCTATTCCTGTATCTACTTTTAATATTAAAAGTTTTTTAGTTTTTGCCATTTTTTCTGCCTTTAAAATGGTCCCCACACGCATATCGAGTTTTTTAAAATTATCGAAATTAATAGTTTCTTTTTGAGGTTCTACAACTTTTTTTGCTGCTTCGTTTGCTTTTTTACTGGCTTCTAATTTATTTAATTGCGCTTGTATTTCGCTATCTTCAATTTTAGAAAATAATAAATCACCTTTTTCAATTTGATGATTTGCAGGAAGTAGTATTTTTTTAGTTGCAATATCTCTCCAAGTCGATTCTGCGTCAAGTGCGGAATGACATAGCATACCTTTCAATTTAGTTGAAGTAAATGGAAGAAAAGGTTCAGATAGAGTTGCTAAAGCTGAAGCAATTTGCAACGCAACAAACATAATAGTCTTAGTTCGTGCTTCTTCTGTTTTTACTAGTTTCCACGGTTCTTCGTCTGCAAGATATTTATTTCCTAGACGTGCTAAATTCATTAATTCTTGGGACGCTTCTCTAAAACGGTAACGTTCTAAGGAGCTTTCTATAACATTTGGAAATGCTTTTATGGTTGCCAAGGTTTCTTCATCTACCTTAGAAAAATCGCTGGGAGTTGGCACAATACCTCCGTAATATTTATTAGTTAAAACAACAACACGATTAATAAAGTTGCCAAAAATAGCTACTAACTCATTATTGTTTCTTGCTTGAAAATCTGCCCAAGTAAAATCGTTATCCTTAGTTTCTGGTGCATTTGCTGTTAGAGTATAACGTAACACATCTTGTTTGTCTGGAAAATCTTGTAAATAGTCTGGTAACCAAACTGCCCAATTTTTAGAGGTTGATAATTTGTTGCCTTCTAAGTTTAAAAACTCGTTTGCAGGAACATTATCTGGTAAAATATAAGAGCCCTCTGCTTTTAACATGGCTGGAAATATAATACAGTGAAATACAATATTATCTTTACCAATAAAGTGTACTAGTTTAGTGTTTTCGTCTTTCCAATAAGGTTCCCAATCTTTATTTTCTCTTACTGCCCATTCTTTTGTTGCAGAAATATAACCTATTGGCGCATCGAACCAAACGTATAACACTTTGCCTTCTGCTCCAGGAACTGGAACAGAAATTCCCCAATCAAGATCACGTGTTACTGCACGTGGTCTTAAGCCATCGTCTAGCCAAGATTTACATTGACCGTAAACATTAGATTTCCAGTCTTTTTTATGGCCATAGAGAATCCATTCTTTTAAAAATTGCTCATGTTTATTTAGTGGTAAAAACCAGTGTTTAGTTTCTTTCAAACTAGGTACATTTCCTGTTATCGCAGATTTAGGGTTTATTAAATCTGTAGCATTATGGCTTGTTCCACAACTTTCACACTGGTCTCCATAACTTTCTTCGTTACCGCATTTTGGGCAAGTGCCTACGACGAATCTATCTGCTAAAAACTGATTTGCTTCTGCATCATATAATTGTTCAGACACTTCTTCTACAAATTCATTTTTATTATACAAAGTTTTAAAAAATTCTGATGCTGTTTCATGATGAATTTTAGCAGAAGTTCTAGAATAGTTATCAAAAGTAATTCCGAAGTCTTCAAAAGATTGCTTAATAATTGCATGATATCTATCTACGATTTCTTGAGGTGTAACACCTTCTTTTTTGGCTTTAATGGTAATTGGTACACCATGTTCATCGCTTCCACAAATAAAAGCTACATCGTTTTCTGTTAAACGTTTGTATCTCGCATAAATATCTGCGGGCACATAAACACCAGCTAAATGTCCAATATGTATTGGTCCATTAGTGTATGGTAATGCTGCAGTAATTGTATATCTTTTAGACATCTTTTTTCTTTTGAAGCTGTAAAATTAAGGTTTTTAGATGACGTATTAAAAAAGAAAAGCCTTTAGATAACTAAAGGCTTTATATAAGTTGTTAAGATTAGTATTATCTAATGATTATAGATTTACTGTAGTGTTGATCTCCAATCGAAATTCTATAAATGTACTGTCCAGTGTTTAATCTAGTACTTGTTTCATTTTTTACATTAATACTATATTCTCCAGGAAAGAGCATCTCATTTTTAAGTGTTGTAACTTCTTTTCCTAAAATATCGTAAAGTTTAATATCTACATGTTGCGTATTTGGATTTTTAATTTTAATAATAGTATCGTTATTATCCATTAAAACAAAGTGCGCAAAACCATTTGCAATATCAAATTCATCTACAGAAAGTGAAGCACAATTAAAGCCTAAATCTACAGTATTCATGTTTTGGCCTAATAAAGCTTGGTTAACTACAGAGGAATTTATACACAGCCATTCTTGCATTACTGTTGCATAGATTTCTCTAAAATCTACATTATAAACCAAATTTCCATTAGGATCTAAAGTTGTTAAACTTGGGTGGTTACCAACAAAACCATTGTTTTCTAAACCAGGACCAAATAATAGCAATGGAGATGCTGCACCATGATCTGTACCTTTAGAACCATTTTCGTCTGGACGTCTTCCAAACTCACTAATAGTCATTGCTAATACTTCTTGATCATGACCTGAAACTGCTAAATCGTCGAAAAATAATTTTATAGAGTTAGACAGATTCATTAATAGACTTTGATGACCGTCTGCTTGATTTGCATGCGTATCAAAACCATCAAGCGTAACCATATATATTTTTGTGCCTAAATTTCCTTTAATCATTCTCGCAACATTTGCTAGTTGTCTTCCTAAACCAGCATCTTCATAATTAACACTATTTACAGAATTGTTGTATGCAGAATTAATAGTTTGTGCATAATTAAAAGTCGTATTAGTTGTGCCTCGCATAAACTCAAGTTGAGAACCATAAGTACAACCGGGTAAATTAGTCATCTCGTGTAGTGTTCCATTTTGCGCTATCGATTCTAATTGGGAGGGATTAGCAACTGAAAAAGCATAGTTACTACTATCACCATCAAAAATAAGATTACCAATACTTCCAATTTGAATAGCTGCTGGAATAGCTGGCGGATTAACCAAATAATCTGGATAAATACCTTCAAAATAACGTCCAAACCAACCTGTTTCTGTATTATCTGCTAAATCTGTAGATGCCCAAATATCAGATCCGCTAAAATGTGATAAACTCGCATCTTGATAACCAACACCATGTACCACTTTCATGGCTCCGTTTCCCCAAACAGATTGTAAATCTGTCATGTAACTTGGCATTGCATAATTATTAGATAGGCTATATAAATTGTTAGCTGTATGTTTTAATGTTGGTCTTAATGCTTCGTAAGCATCAAATTGATCTAGAGGTACAATAGTATTTAAACCATCGTTTCCACCTTTTAATCTTACTAAAACTAGAATTCTATCTGTTTCTGCTTGGCTTAAAGCCACAGCTAAAGGCGATGCTTTAGAAGCTGAAATTGGTGTACCACCAAGCATCATTGTTCCCCCACCTACAAGACCTAAGGCTTGTAAAAATGAGCGTCTGTTCCATTTTTTATGTTCCTGATCGTGAATATCGGCTTTCGACTTTGGAGTATTAGTATTTTCGCACATAGTGGTTTTATTTAAGTTGGAATTCAGGAATTCTGTTAATATGAGTTAGTAGTAGATAGATTTGATTTGGTGCAGATCCCCAATAGAGACTCCATGAACCATCATCGTAATAGTTTTGAGGTACATCTGCTTTAAAAATATCTGTTGCTATATTGTAATCTGTAGTAGTATATAATTCTTTTGGAGAAAACAGATCGATAATTGATTTTGTAATAAAATAAGGATCTTTACTATCTCCAGAAACTGATATTGCAAAGTTTCGAATGTCTTCTGGACTTTCATTATATATTGTGTTAATCATGTACTGCATAAAACCCCAGCGACCTGTTAAAGTACTAGAATTTATCCAATCATGATCGCCTTGCCAACCAGCAACATCTACAGGATCAAATAAGCGTTGTCCAGCGACTCCATTTAAATAAATAAGACTGCCTTTAAAATCGTCATTGACTGTGAAACCAGTAGTTTTTAAGAAATTAATTGTTAAATCGAATGGGCTTTTAATTTGTGTACCAATACTAAAAGAATCAAAAAAATGTTTACTTTTAAACAGCACACGTAAAATATTTGCAAGATCAAAATCTTGAACAAATATGTTTGCCATATCTTGTACTATAGTATCATTCACAGTTGGGCTTACAAAATAAGTATAGAGTTTTTTGCATATAAAACTAGCAATTAAAGGTGCTTTTTCTTGAAATAAAATATCTATAACATCGTCGTATCCCCAATTTCCAACTTGATTAAATATGGTTTTAGTAGTATCGTTAAAAGAGTTTGGTTCAAAATTAAATGCGGCACAAAAGCCATTGTAACCATTATATCCAGTTAATGCTTTAGCTGTTTCTACAATGTCTGTTTGTGTGTAACCATTATTAACACCAAGTGTAAATAATTCGTAAAGTTCACGAGCATAATTTTCGTTTGGTGCGTAAGATGCGTTTTCTAACCCATTTAAATATACTAGCATAGCGTTTGTTGTACCAATGGTTCTTACAAAATCTTTAAAATTCCCTAAGGCATTATTTTGAAGCGTCGCATAGTATTCCCACAAAAAACTAGAACAATAATAGGATTCTAATTGTGTAACAAAGTGATTGCTCCAAAAAAGTGTTAATCTAGAATGCAATCCATTATTTAAAAATCGATTAAAAAAGTCCAATTTAAGTTCTCTGTGACCTTTTTGAATTTCTTCATCTGGATCTAAACCGGCATTAGTGAAATCATCATAAGTCATTAAAGACCATGGAGGAGTAGTTGTTGTATTTGTATTAACTGCAGCATTTACTAAGTTATTTATTAGATTTTCTGGAGTTTCACCAAGTGCTGAAGTAATTTCATTAGTAGAGGCTCCAAAATGAAGTCGCCTATAAACGTGACTCACTTTTTCTGCATTCCACGGGTTAGAAGCTGAAGGAACATATACAGAAAGGTCACTAGTATTACAAGAAGTCATTGTTTTCATAGGTTGTTAGTTATGTGAGAAATAATTTTAAGCGGGCATAAATACGAATTTAAATTATTAAGAATCTGCATAATTTTTAAATAGATAAATGAACCATAAAAGAATCCCTATTAAATAAATACGTAAAAAACTTACAGTTAAGACTTTAAAGATAGTATAATTTTTTTAGTACTTTTATTTGCTCTTCATTTTAACTTTGCAAAATAACATGTAAATTTACAGTATGATTAAAAAAGCATGTTTTATTCTTTTGTTATTTTCCTGCGGAAGTATTAATACTTCAGCACAAAATAATGCTACCATTAAAATACCTTCAAAATTGATACAACCACCATATTTAAAAGCAGGCGATACTGTAGCTATTGTTGCACCATCTGGTGTTTTAAAAAATAGAACTAAAGAAATTACACGTGCAAAAGAGCTATTAGAAAGTTGGCAATTAAAGGTTGTTGTTGGAGATCATCTTTTTAGTAAAGACAATCATTTTGCAGGAACCGATCAAGAACGCTGCGAAGATTTTCAAAAAGCTTTAGATAACCCAAATATTAAGGCTATTTGGAGTGCTAGAGGAGGTTATGGAACAGTTAAAATTTTAGATAAATTAGATTATACTAAATTTTTACAACAGCCTAAATGGGTTATTGGCTATAGCGATATTACAGCTTTGCACAATCAACTTCATACCAAAGGTGTAGAGAGTATTCATGCTATAATGTGTGTGAGTTTACCAGAAGATTTATCTAAAATTGAAAAAAGTATAGATACTTTTAAGGCTGCTATTTTCGGCGAGTCCATCAATTACACTTTAAAAGGGTCAAGTTATAATAGAGTAGGTGGTACTTCTGGAGAATTAGTTGGAGGTAATTTAACTATTCTACACACTATGTTAGGTTCTAACACAAGTATAAATGTTAGTGGTAAAATTTTATTTATTGAAGAAATAGGTGAGTACAAATACCATATAGACCGTATGCTACAGAGTTTAAAACGCGCTGGTTATTTTGACTATTGTAAGGGCGTTATTGTTGGAGATATGAGTAGAATGCGCAAAAATACCACACTTTGGGGATCTAGCGTAGAGCAACTTGTTTTAGATGCTCTAGAAGATTATAACTTTCCAATTGCATTTAATATGCCTGCAGGACATGAGGACGATAATCGTGCTATGATTATGGGAAGAAGGATTAATTTGGTAGTGAGCAAAGAGCAATCAATAGTTACTTTTGAAGAATAAATTTTTAAAAATAAAAAATAATTTTACAATTAACTGAATACTAAACTACTCAAGACTCAAATCATGGCACAACATAACGATCTAGGTAAAAAAGGAGAGCAACTTGCTGTAGATTTTCTATTAAATAAAGGTTATAGTATTATTGAAAGAAATTACAGATTCCAAAAGGCAGAAGTAGATATTATTGCACAATTAAAAGAAACCTTAGCTATCGTTGAGGTTAAAACACGCTCTAAAATAGATTTTGGCAATCCTCAAGATTTTGTAAAACCAAAACAGATTCAAAATTTAGTGAAAGTCGTAGATGAATTTGTTATTGCTAATGCATTAGATGTTGAAGTACGTTTTGATATTATTGCTATTGTAAAAGATAATAAGCAGTTTAAGATTGAGCATCTAGAAGATGCTTTTTATCATTTTTAAAAAAATTTAAAAAAATAGACTTTGTAATACAAAGTCTATTTTAAATATAGTATAGTTTTTTAATTAAGCCTTAGCTTTTTTAGTACAACAAGCCTTTTTACAATCTTTTGCGCAAGATTTCTTTTCTGTTTTATTTTTACAACAATCTTTTTTACAGTCTGCAGCACAAGCTTTTTTAGCTTTAGAAAACGCATCTACTGTATTCATTTCTTTTACTTTGTAAGTATCTGCTACACTTGTAACTGTGCTTTCTAAACTTGCTGGAGTTACTTTAGCTTCGTCGTATTCTACCATGGCTAATTCGCGCTCAAAATCTACAGTTGCAGATTTTACACCTTCCATTTTAGCCATTTTTTTCTCAATGGTTTTTGCGCAGCCCACAGCACAGGTCATACCTTCAATTTTAAATTCGGCTTTTGCGTATTTTGCATTTGGGTCTAGTTTTGATTTGGCAACTTCAATTTCTGTATCAACAGTTTTTACTTCTGGTTGCGTTTCGTTTTTACAACTAAAAGCAGCGATGGTAATTGTGGCGATAGCTAATATTTTTTTCAAATTTTTCATTTGCATTAATTTTAATTATTTAATAATAAGATTACAAAATTAACAATTATATCTGTTTATTGCGTTAAAAATTACATTTTTGCGAAAAACTAATAAATATATTGTATAAATGAAAGTATCTAAATGGACTTACTTTGTTATTTTATCTATTATTTGGGGAACAAGTTTTATTCTTATAAAAAAAGGCCTAGTAGGCTTAAACCCTTATCAATTGGGTGCATTAAGAACTGTTTTAACTGGGCTGTTTTTATTTGTTGTAGGTTTTAAAACCATTAAAACGATTAAGAAAGAAGATTGGAAATGGATTACAATCTCTGGTTTTTTAGGTTCTTTTATTCCTGCTTTCTTTTTTGCAATTGCAGAAACCGAGATTGACAGTGCCGTGGTTTCTGTATTAAATTCGTTAGTACCACTAAATACAGTTTTAATAGGTTTAGCAATTTTTAAGATTACTTCAACAAAAAGACAGATTTTAGGTGTAATTGTAGGTTTTATAGGTACAGCTTTATTAATTTTAAAGGGTGCTCAATTAAATCCTAATCAAAACTACTTATTTGCTGGTTTTGTTATAGCTTCTACTTTAATGTATGCTGCTAACGTAAATATTATTAAACGGTATTTACAACATGTAAAACCGCTAAATATTGCTATTGGAAATTATGTTGCTATTATTATTCCTGCGTTTATAGTTCTAATATTTACAGATTTTTTTACTGTAGATAATTTTAAGAACCCAATTTTAGGGATGTCGATTGTGTATGTCGCTATTTTATCTCTTTTTGGAACTGCAATTGCCAAGGTTTTGTTTTTTAGATTGGTGCAAATTTCAACACCTGTTTTTGCTTCTTCAGTTACTTATATCATGCCAATTGTTGCTTTAATTTGGGGATTGCTTGATGGTGAATCTTTTAGTGAAATTCAAATTTCAGCTTCTGTTATTATTTTAATTGGTGTTTTTTTAGCCAATAAGCAATAGCTTGTTTTAGAACATAAAAAAAACCGAACTCATTTGAGTTCGGTTTTTTTAAGTAGTAAAAATGAGTTTTTAGTTAAAATCTCCAGCAGTAACGCCTTCGTTTACTTTTATACTTACCATTTCCATAGGGATTTTTTGTGGTCCAGCTGTAGTTTCTATTTTATATGGAAACATAATACCATTTACAGCTTTGTAGTCTGAGAATATTTGCACAGTTGTCATTTCCTGACCTTTTGCTTCAGTTTTTGCTTCAGATTTAGTAAGTAATCCTGTAGCAACATTATAATACTTAAACGAGTCTTTTCCGTTTTTTGTTATTTTAACCTTGTAGTGGTCTCTACCTTCTACAGCAGTGATACTTTCTAAAGCTAATTGATCTGCTTTTAAATATAATTCTGGAAAGATAGGATGACTGGTTTTTTTGTCTGTAATTTGATCTTCAGTTAAGGTGATTTTTTGACCTTGTTGTTCTGCATAACCAGAAGTTCCATTCCATTTCTGCTTCATTAAAGTTCCCATTCCTTCAGCACTCATTTCCATAGATTCTAAATTAGGATTCATGGCTTTAATTTCTGCTTTTAAGGGAAAAGGTGCTAAACCTTTAATACTAGCAGTCATAAATGTAGACTTAACGCTCATTGCTTTGTCTTTTCCTCCAATGGCTTTAATATAGGCATCTAAAACAGTTTGTGCTGTTACTCCAGCAGGAATTGGCTTAGAAAATACTGGCTTTTCCACAGCCGTTGCATATTTATCGAAATATTCAATAGGTAATCCTGTTTTTTCTAGGTTAGTAATAACTTCACTTCCTTTACCAACAACTATAACTCTTGCATTTTCTTCAGTAAAATACTTGTTTGCAACACGCATAACATCGTCAATACTTACAGCATTAATTTTAGTTAAATACGTTTTGTAAAAATCTTTAGGTAAATCGTTCAATTTAATATTTAACGCATATCTCGCAATAGTTTGTGGCCGCTCTAAAGCCAATACAAAATCACCAACATACTTCGCTTTAGCGTTTCTTAAATCTTCAGCAGAAACTTTTTCGGTTTTAATTCTTTTAATTTCTTTTAAAGATTGTACAACTGCACTATCTGTTACTTCATTTCTTACAGCAGTAGAGGCGTTAAAACGAGAAGCTCCATAACGACTTGTGCCAACACTAGAACGTGCGCCATAGGTGTAACCATGCTCTTCACGTAAATTCATGTTTAAGTAAGAGTTAAAACCACCACCTAAAATTTTATTAGCAATTAATACAGCATGATAATCTGGGTCACCCATTTTTAGTTTAACATTACTAGTAATAGAGATATTAGACTGTACCGCATTAGGCATGTCTATAAAATTGATTTGAGTTGTATTTACATTTAAATAAGGCTCTGGAATAGTTTTGGTTACATCTATGCCTTTGTCCCATTTTTTAAAATATTTTTTTACTTGCTTTTCTACAGTTTTAAAATCTACATCTCCAACAACTACTAAATAAGCATTGTTAGGATTGAAGTTTTTTTGATAATAAGCTCTTACATTATTTAGCGTAATATTATTAAGAGATTCTTCTGTAGTAAATTCTCCATAAGGATGTTTTTTACCGTAAGATAATGCGCCTCCTACACGTCCTGCAACTGCATCTACACTTTTTGCACTAGATTTTAAACCTTCAAGTGCTTTTTCTTTCTCTTTTTGAAATTCTTCTTCAGTTAGTAATGGATTCATTGTAGCATCTGCCATTAACTCTAAAATTCTTTCAGAAAACTTTGTTAAAGAGCTACCAAAAGCGCTACTAGAGCCAAAATTTAAGTTTGCTCCTAGAAAATCTATTTCTTCGTTAAATTCATCTTTAGAAATAGAAGTTGTACCATTACCCATCATGGCTCCTAGGATACCAGAAACACCTGCTACATTACCTTCAACTTTTGGTTGATTATCTATTCTTAAAGAGTAAGATACTCTTGGTAATTTATGGTTTTCTACTACTAATACTTTAAGTCCATTTCTTAATTCAAATTCTCCAGGAATTTCCAAAGTAATCGTTGGAGCAGGACCTGATTTTGGTTGCACAGATCTATCTATTTGGGCAGTAGCCGAAATTGATAATAAAAATAGTGCTATAAGTGCTGTTATTTTTGTTTTCATTTTTTGTTTTTATTTTAAGTTTTATCAAACAATGCTTTCGTTTTAAATTTTGAAAGATTTGTTTTGAGAGTATTATTTTTCTTCTTTAGCTTCTGGTAAATACTCTAAAACAACTCGTTGATTTGGGTTTAAGTATTTTTTTGCAACTGCTTGTATTTCCTCTCTTGTAATAGATCTGTAAATATTAATTTCGTTGTTAATTAAATTTACATCATCATATAACATATAATAACGTGCTAAAGAATTCGCAATTCCAGAAACACTAGAATTAGAGTTTACAAAATTATTTTCAAATTTGTTTTGAAGCTTTTGGTAATCTCTTTCAGACACTAATTCTGTTTGTACTTTTACCAATTCTTCATCTATTCCAGCTAACAGACTTTCTAAAGTGTTGTCTCCTAATGGTAAACCGTATAATATATACGTACCATAATCTTCTTGACTTTGGTTAAAAGCACCAACTTGAAATGCCATTTTTTCATCATCTACAAGTTTTTTGTATAATTTTGAGGTTTTACCACTACTTAAGTAACTAGAAAGCATATCTAAAACATAAGCATCTCTCTCTGTCATTGCAGGAGTTCTGTATGCGGCCATAATTGCAGGAATCTGTATGTTAGCATCGTATGCTTTAGCTTTAATAGATTCTGTAATAGGATCTTCTTTTGGGAAATCTCTAACAATATCTTCTCCTCTTGGAATAGGACCAAAATAATCTTGAATCATTTTCTTGGTTGAAGCAATCTCTATATCACCAGCAACAACTAAAACAGCATTGTTAGGTACATAGAATTTTTTATTAAAGGCTTGAAATTCTTCTAATGAAGCAGCATCTAAATGTTCCATTTTACCAATAGTAGTCCCTTTATAAGGATGTTTTTTAAAGATATTAAGCTTAATTTCTTCAATAAATTTGCCATAAGGTGCATTATCTACTCGTAAACGTTTTTCTTCTTTTACAACTTCATTTTGTGTATCTACACCAATTTGATTAATAATTGGGTGCATTAAACGCTCAGATTCCATCCATAATCCTAATTCTAGACTATTAGAAGGGAATACTTCGTAATAATATGTTCTATCGTCTGAAGTATTGGCATTATTACTACCACCATTAGAGCTCACAATTTTAAACCATTCGCCACGCTCAATATTTTTTGTACCTTCAAATAAAAGGTGTTCGAAAAAGTGAGCCATACCTGTACGATCTGGTTGTTCATCTTTTGCACCTACATGGTACATTACAGCGGTTGTTACTACTGGAGCTGTGTTGTCTTGATGTAAAATAACGTGCATGCCATTACTTAGATCGTACTCTTCAAATTTAACTTCTTGTGCGTTAGCTGCAAATCCAGCCACAAGCAAAGCTGCTAATGAGAATAAACATTTTTTCATTTTTGATATATTTAGTGTTAATTGAGATATAAGTCTATAACATACGTTATATGTTACAGAAAAACAACAAAAATAATAATAGACACTTATTCTAATTAGGATTTGGTTAAAATTTTAACAACAAATTATAATTTTTCATTCAATTTTTACCAGACTATGCTGTAATTTAATTTAAAATTTTAGTGTGAAAAATTTCACACTTTTAATCCGTTTTGGTTTAGCTATTAGTGCTTCGCTAATTTTTTTATTTTTAGCATTTTTTAACTTATATATAAACCCTATTTTTAGTTTAGAAAATGGTCTTATAATTGGTTTTGATATTTACAATGTAGTAAAATACCACAAGTTAAGCACAAAAAAACTTTACTTATTCGAGTGGTTTTACTTCGGGAATAGCATCAGGTTTTTATTGCTACAGTAATTTTTACCGTTTTCTTTCTATTTATATGGCACAGAAATAAATTTAGCTTTTATGGGGATTTATTAGAAGTATTTAAAGGTATTTATAATGCTGGTGTTGCTGTAGTTTTTTGTTGCAATAATGGGCTTTTTTTTACCACTTTAGTATCAATTTAATATATATGAAGTTATTTAAAAATAGTCATACTACTCCAGATGCTAATGGGAAAAGGGATAGAGAAATAACACTAAAAAATTACAATAAATTACAAATCGCCAATCTTTTGTTTCTATAATTTAATTATTAGCATTAAAATAATGCATGTAAGTAGCAAAAACGTTTGTAAATTAATTAATTAGAAGTATATTTGCATCCGCTTTCTGAAAAGAAAGTTCATTATTTAATATAACAAATTAATAAAAACGTTACGCTAATGTACGCAATTGTAGAGATAGCAGGGCATCAATTTAAAGTTGAAAAAGACCAAAAAGTTTTTGTTAACCGTTTAGCAACAGAAGAAGGTAAGAAAGTAGATTTCGATAGCGTTCTTTTAATTGCAGATGGTGACAATGTAACTTTAGGCGCCCCAGCTATAGGCGGAGCACAAGTAAGTGCAAAAGTCTTAAAGCACCTTCAAGGTGATAAAGTTATTGTTTTCAAAAAGAAAAGAAGAAAAGGTTACCGTGTTAAAAATGGTCATAGACAGGCTTTATCTGAAATTATTATTGAAAGCATTGTAGCTTCAGGAGCTAAGCCAGCAAAGAAAGCTGAAAAGGCTGCTCCAAAAAAAGAAACTAAAAAGGCTGCACCTAAAGCGGCTGCGCCAAAGAAAGCTGAACCTAAAGCTACTGCTCCAAAGGTAGAGCCAAAAGCTAAAGTTGCTGCTAAGCCAGTGGCTAGGAAAGCAACAGGTAAAGCAGACGATTTAAAGAAAGTTGAAGGTATTGGGCCAAAAATTGCATCTGTATTAGTAGAGGCAGGCATCACTACTTTTGCTCAACTTTCAAAAACTAAATCTGAAAAAATTTCTGAAATCATTTCAGGTGTTCGTGGAAATCACGTTACAGGCACTTGGCCAGAACAAGCTAGATTAGCTGCTGAAGGTAAATGGGATGAATTAAAGAAATGGCAGGACGAATTAGATGGTGGTAAAGCTTAATTGCTATACTACTTTTGTATAAACTATAAAAACTTAAGACAATGGCTCATAAAAAAGGAGTTGGTAGTTCAAAGAATGGTAGAGAATCAGAATCAAAACGTTTAGGCGTGAAGATATTTGGTGGACAAGCTGCTATTGCTGGAAACATCATATTAAGACAAAGAGGCAATACGCATCACCCAGCTGAGAACGTATACCAAGGAAAAGATCATACTTTACATGCTAGAGTAGATGGTTTAGTAAAATTCACAAAGAAGAAAGACAACAGGTCTTACGTTTCTATTGAGCCCTTCGAGGCTTAGGAATTTTATATCCTAAAATATTTAAAAAACGCCTTTCTGAAAAAGAAAGGCGTTTTTGGTTAAATGTCTGGTATTAATGGGAATAATTTTTTTTGTAACTTAGGTGAATGAAAAAACGCCGAAGGATCTAGCTTCGACGTTTTCGACGGTAATATTTGTAATCGTATCCTAATGAGAGACCGCACATTACAATTAATAGATATGTTTCTAGTTTCCCGTCTGTTCTTCTCCTGATGATGGAGAGTTTATAAGTTTAGCACTCAGTTATTGAGTGCTTTTTCTTTTTAGTCAAAAGATTGTCGCATCATATTAATCCAATTAGTAATTGTGTCGAGATCTGAGGATTTAGCATCTTTAGGGAGTATTATTTGTGCTGTTCTTCTGTTTTTTAAAAGCACATTTATTACTATGTCATTTTGGTTCACATCAGAAAAGGTAACACTTTTTTCTTTTTGAGAATTTTCATTTTTTTCTGTATCATTCAAAACGAGAGTAGCTACTTCGTTAGGTTCATTGTCAAAGTTGTTTTTGATATACTGTACTTTTGAAAACTTGTTTTCATCTTCAACAATAGTTTCAATGTCTTCAATTTTAACGTCTTCAAAATCAGAAATAGAGCTATTCTTTTTTAAAATCAACATACCTTCGTCTCTAAGAAAACCAAGATTATTAGCGTTTTCTATAAATATGTTAGCTGCTCTTTCACAGGCTCTTTCAGAAATGTTGTGGTTTTGAAATAGTATGTTAGATAAAGCCGAACTTTGAGGTAATATGTCATTTTCAAATGATTCAATCAAATTATTATATAGAGTAGGATTTCTAAATGCGGTTTCTTTTGCACTCTTTTCTTTATCCTCGCTAACAGGTCTGTAATATGGATAAAAATAATTCAGTCACTACATATCCTTTTTTTGGTACTACGTCAAGAAAATTGTATTGAACACTTGATCCAATTTTTTGATTAAGTGAGCCAACTGAAACATTTAGAGTTTTAGAAATATTTTCTCTATCAGCTCTATAGCTGCCATAGTTTTTATATATTTTAGTACAAAATTCTAAGCAAAATTCTATTGAGTAATATGGATATGATGCGCTTCTTTGAGATTTCATTGTAACATGTATGAGTTTTTAACACTACAAATGTAATAACAAAGAATCAAACAAAAAAAATACCATTTGAATGATGTTATTAACAATTCATATTTAAATAATTGATAAACAGACAGTTATTATGTTTATAGTTGTTAATAAGTGTTTTGTTTATTATTACACTTGTTTTTTAACGTTAAAAACAGCGCTTTAATCGTTTATTTGTCATTAAAAAAAATGTTCTAAGGAGTAGTAGTGATAATTATGAATCAATACTGAGAAGATAATTGCAAAAACTAAATAATATTACTAGGCTTTTTTAATATTCTTTGCTCAAAGCAAAAATTACAACTATTTCAAAACATCATTAATAATCTTCAAATGATGATTTGTATGCAATACTAAAAACCTATAAATCCTAGGTGTATTTACATTACCGAATAGTGGATGTTTGAAATAAGCGTTCTGGTCTAGGCTATCTAATGTTTTAATGTTAGTTTTTGCTAAAGCAATTTGTGTTATTAAATCGTTTTTTAAAATAACCTCTGGTGGTTTTACATGTTTTGGTGCTTTTGCTTTTCCTCTAGGGAAAAAGCCAAGTGTAAAGAACACTTTTCCTAAAAAACTAAAATTGTTTTTGTAAGTATTAGGGTCAGATTTTTGGAGTGCAACAATTACATTATTAATAACTTTAAGGCTATGGTCTACATGCCATGCAATGTCACTTTTAGATATTTTAGAATTTAAAACTTTATGGTTTTCTATTTGCGCTTCTAAGCTGTTAAGTGCTAGGTTTAGTTTTATTAAGCTCATGTAATTTATAGCTCTTTTCTTAATCGTGCTACAGAAATATCTAATTGTTCACGATATTTAGCAACCGTTCTTCTAGCAATAGGGTACCCTTTTTCTTTTAATATTTTTGCTAACGCTTCGTCTGTACATGGTTTCTTTTTATTTTCTTCTTCTATTACAGTCTCTAAAATCTTTTTAATTTCTCTAGTCGAAACTTCCTCACCTTGATCATTAGTCATAGATTCTGAAAAGAACTCTTTAATAAGTTTTGTGCCATACGGTGTGTCTACATATTTACTATTTGCAACACGCGAAACTGTAGAAACATCCATTTCAATTTCGTCTGCAATATCTTTTAAAATCATAGGTCTTAAATTACGCTCGTCACCAGTTAAAAAGTACTCTTTTTGGTAATGCATAATAGAACTCATGGTTACAAATAATGTTTGTTGGCGCTGTTTTATAGCCTCAATAAACCATTTAGCAGCATCAAGCTTTTGCTTGATAAACATAATGGCATTTTTTTGCGCTTTAGATTTTTCCTTAGATTCTTTATAGCCTTTAAGCATATTATTATACTCTCGAGACACATGGAGTTCTGGAGCATTTCTCCCATTTAAAGTTAATTCTAATTCACCATTAACAATTTTAATAGCGAAATCTGGAATTACATGTTCTATCATTCTAGTGTTCCCAGAATAACTTCCTCCAGGTTTTGGATTTAAACGTTCTATTTCGTGAATAGCACCTTTAAGTTGATCTTCACTAATATTGAACTTAGATAGTAATTTCTTATAGTGTTTTTTTGTAAACTTCTCGAAACCATTATTTATAATATTTGAAGCTAAATCAACTTCTGGGGATTGTTCTTTTCTACTAAGCTGAATACTTAAACACTCTTGCAAATCGCGAGCACCGACACCAGCAGGATCTAATTGGTGTACTATTTTAAGTACACGTTCAATTTTTTCTTCGGTTGTGTAAACATTTTGCGTGAATGCTAGATCGTCCATAATATCGCTCAACTCACGACGTATATAACCACTCTCGTCTACACTTCCAACAAGAAATTCTGCAATATCTCGTTCTTCGTCATTTAAACGATAAGTGTTTAATTGTGTTTTTAAATGTTGGGTAAAAGAGGTTCCAGAAGCATACGGAATACTTTTCTCATCATCATCTGCACTATAATTATTTACACTTGTTCTATAATCTGGAATTTCGTCGTCGCTTAAATAATCATCAACATTAATTTCAGTCTCTATAACTTCGTTATCATCATATTCATCTTGAGAATTATCCATATCCTCATACTCATCTGCTTTTTCTTCTTTTCCAGTATCGAGTGCAGGATTTTCTTCAAGTTCTTGTTTTAAACGTTGTTCGAAAGCTTGTGTAGGCAACTGTATCAATTTCATTAATTGAATTTGCTGCGGAGACAATTTCTGCGATAATTTAAACTGTAAGTATTGTTTGAGCATGATTTGATTTAAGATAATTACTAAAATAAAAAAAACAATCTACAATATGGATATTAGTAGATTGTTTTAATAAATATTTGTGTAAAAATATCAATTCGAGTGTTTTAAGTTGAAGCTATAGCGAAAAAATAAAATGTATCGAGAATTATTTAATAAATAACTTTTAGATACAAATTCTTTTTTCGTCGAATGCACTCGAAGTAACAATCTAAAAATAATTTTTATTTAAAATTCAGCATTTTGTGGTGTTCTTGGGTAAGGTATTACATCTCGAATGTTTCCCATTCCTGTTGCAAACATTATCAAACGTTCGAAACCTAAACCAAATCCAGAATGCACAGCAGTACCATATTTACGTAAATCTAGGTACCACCAAAGTTCTTTTTCAGAAATATTTAAAACAGCCATTTTTTGCTTTAAAACGTCTAACCGTTCCTCACGTTGTGCGCCACCAATAATTTCACCAATACCTGGAAATAAAACATCCATAGCGCGAACGGTTTTACCATCTTCGTTTAAACGCATGTAAAATGCTTTGATATTTGCTGGGTAATCGAATAAAATTACAGGACATTTAAAGTGTTTTTCTACTAAGAAACGTTCGTGTTCAGATTGTAAGTCTGCTCCCCATTCTTTAATTAAATATTTAAATTTTTTCTTCTTATTAGGTTTGCTGTTTTTAAGAATATCTATAGCTTCAGTATAGCTTACGCGCTTGAAATTATTGTCTGTTACGAATTTTAATTTTTCAATTAACGACAATTCACTTCGTTGTGCTTGTGGTTTCGTTTTTTCTTCATCTAACAAACGTTTATTTAAAAAATTTAAGTCTTCTGCATTATGTTCTAAAACGTAAGAAATAACAGATTTTATAAAATCTTCGGCTAAATCCATATTGCCTGCTAAATCCATGAAAGCAACTTCGGGTTCAATCATCCAAAATTCAGATAAATGGCGAGAGGTGTTCGAGTTTTCTGCTCTAAATGTTGGCCCAAAGGTGTATACTTTACCAAGAGACATAGCGTAGGTTTCTGCTTCTAATTGCCCAGAAACGGTAAGATTGGTTTCTTTACCAAAGAAGTTTTTAGAGTGGTCTATTTCTCCAGCTTCTGTTAATGGTGGATTTTTTTGATCTAAAGTGCTCACACGAAACATTTCGCCTGCGCCTTCTGCATCACTACCAGTAATTATTGGCGTGTGCATGTTATAAAAACCGTTATCTGTAAAGTATTTATGCACTGCAAAAGATAAAGCAGAACGCAAACGCATTATAGCACTAAATGTATTAGTACGTGTTCGTAAATGTGCGTTTTCTCTTAAAAACTCGAACGAGTGTTTTTTAGGTTGAATTGGGTACGCTTCTGGATCGCTATCTCCTAAAATATCGATAGAAGATACAACAACTTCGACACTTTGCCCTTTACCTTGACTTTCTATTAACTCTCCTTTTATGTGAAGTGCAGCTCCTGTGGTAATGCGTTTTAACAAAGCTTCATCTGTATTTTCAAAATCAACAACGCATTGTATATTATTAAGAGTAGAACCATCGTTTAAGGCTATAAATCTATTAGATCTAAATCCACGAACCCAACCTTTAATCTCTACTTCCTGTAATTTTGTTTCTTTTAATAATTTTGCAATTGTTAATTTCGTCATTTTTGTAATTATTTAGATAGCAAATATAATTTTTTACGTTGTTTTTTCTTGTTATTCATCTAAAATTTCATCAGTTTCATTATCAATAGGAATAATATTTATCGGCGGTTTTTTAAGTGTTTCTTTATTGGCAATACTGCGTTCTAAAGAGAGTAGAAGTGAAGGCAGTAATAATAAATTAGAAAGCATAGCAAATAATAATGTTACCGAAACTAAAGCGCCAAGCGCTACTGTACCACCAAAACTTGAAATTGTAAATACCGAAAACCCAAAGAATAAAACAATAGAAGTATAAAACATACTCACTCCAGTTTCTCTTAGCGCTGCATAAACAGATTTTTTAATTTTCCATTTATTAGCTTGCAGTTCTTGTCTATATTTTGCTAAAAAGTGAATAGTATCGTCTACTGAAATTCCAAACGCAATACTAAACACTAATATGGTTGAAGGCTTTATTGGCACTCCTAAATAGCCCATTAAACCAGCGGTTACAACAAGTGGTAATAAGTTTGGAATAAGCGAAACAATAATCATTTTAAATGAACGAAACATGTAAGCCATAAATAATGAAATAAGAAAAATGGCTAGTGATAGTGATAAGGCTAAATTATTAACTAAATATTTTGTTCCTTTTTGGAACACCAACGCTTTTCCTGTTATTGTTACATTGTACTTTTCTTTTGGGAAAACGTTGTTTATTTTATTAACTAAATTTTCTTCGATACGTTCCATTTTGTTGGTTCCAATATCCTTCATAAATGTAGTTATTCTGGCATATTGTCCTGTAGAATTAACAAAGTTATTTAAGAGGTTAGTTTCTCCAGTAGTAGAATTTTTAGCATAAGGTAAAATAAAAGCTTCTTCTTGTTTTGTAGGTAATTGATAGTATTTTGGATTACCATTATAATACGCTTGCTTAGAGTATTTAACCAAACTAACAATAGAAATAGGCCGAGATAATTCTGGTGTTTCAATAATTAAATCTTCAAGTTGGTTCATGCGTTTTAAAGTAGTCGATTTCATAACTCCTTTTTTACGCTTGGTATCGACCATTATCTCCATTGGCATAATACCATTAAATTCTTCTTCAAAAAAACGAATGTCACTAAAAAATTCTGCTTTTTTAGGCATGTCTTCTATTAAACTTCCTGAGACTTTAATTTTATAAATACCAATAATACATACTAATATTAATGCTATTGAAATAACATATATAGTAATACGCTTTTCTTTTACCATACGTACTGTCCAGTTTACAAAACCTCCAATCCATCGTTTGTTTAAATGCTCTAAATGGCGCTCTTTAGGGTAAGGAAGAAAGGTATAAATAATTGGAATTATTAATAAGCACAGTATAAAAATGGCTAGAATACTAAGTGAAGCAACAACACCAAATTCTTTTAACAACTTACTCTCTGTAATTATAAAAGTTGCAAATCCAGAAGCTGTTGTAACATTTGTCATTAATGTAGCATTACCAACTTTGGTAATTACCCGCTGTAGAGATTTTACTTTGTTACCATGTAGTGTTACTTCGTGTTGGTATTTATTAATTAAGAAAATACAATTTGGAATTCCTATAACAATTATTAATGGTGGTATTAATGCAGTTAAAACAGTAATTTCATATTTTAAAAGACCAAGAATTCCTAGAGTCCACATAACACCAACACAAACAACAATTAGAGAAATAAATGTTGCACGAAAAGACCTAAAAAAGAGAAAAAATATTATAGAGGTAACAAGCAAAGCTGCTAATACAAAAACACCTATTTCGTCTACAATATTTTGAGCATTTAAGGTTCTTATGTAAGGCATTCCAGAAACGCGGACATCCAGATTATAAATGTCTTCGAAAACTTTAACTTTTTTAATTAAAGTTTCAACAACAAAATCTTTTCTAGCAGGAGTATTAACCAATTTTTTTTTAAGATAGATAGCTGTTCTTACGGTCTTTGTTTCTTTATTAAATAAAAAATTATCGTAAAAAGGATATTGTTTAAACAATTCATCTTGAAGTGTTTTTATTTCTCTTAGATTTTTTACAGAATCTTTAATAAAAGGTTCTAAATCAAATTTTTGTGCTTCAGTATTTTTAACAAGTTTTTGTAAATCTTTTATAGAAACAACGTTTTCAATTTCGTTTGAAGCTCTAAAGCTTTCGGAAAGTTTGTTCCATGCATTAAGTTTTTCAACTGTGAAAAGTGTAGAATCTTTAACACCTAAAACGATTAGATTACCTTCTTCTCCAAAAATGTCTAAAAAGTTATTGTACTCAATGTTTACTTCGTGGTCGTCTGGTAATAAGTTGGCTTCGGTGTAAGTAAAACGCATGTATTTCCATTGCGTACTAAATAAAATAGTAATGGTTATAATACCTAAAAGAATACCAATTTTATTACGTAAAATTAGTCTAGCAAGAATATCCCAAAATTTTGATTTTTTCTGTTTCGCCATGGCACTTTAAAAGTAGGCGCAAAGGTATGGAAAACGTATAGATTTTATACCATTTTAAAACAGAAAAGGTAATGCTTAATAGAAGCTAATTATAATGTAATATTAAAAGTGAATTTAAGCGCAATATTATCTTCCTCTCTTGGTAGATGGTAAGCGCCATAACGGTAGGTAAAACTTAAGCCGAAACCTAATAGGAGTTTATTAATTTCTAAACCAGATTCTGTATAACCATTTTTTAAAGTGCCAAAATTTATATTTTGATGTCTTGAAATATTATTAATATTTCCTACAGCGTAACGCGTAACTAATACTAATTGGGGATTAAAATGTTTAGCAATATGAAATGGTTTTACATAATGTTTAACTACTAAAGTGACAAAACGGTCTGAGAAAAACTCATTAAAAAACATGGTTTCAAAACTATTAATTCCAGCAACACTAAAACGTTGTAGTATTGTTTCTTTTGTAATATTGTTTGGATATGCGTGGTATAAATGTGTTAAAGGCGTATCGCCATTAGCTAAACCCATAGACAGTGTGCCTATGGTATGCGATTCTTTATTATGATTAATTTTATGGATAGTTCTAAAATCTAACTTCGAGAAATTAAAATCGGCATTTAAAACATTTCTAAAACTTTTGCTGTATTGAAGTGTAAATTTTGGATAGCCATCTACAGACATTTTAGTTTCTTCATCTTTAACTTTTAATTCTGTAAACGGATTCCATTGCATTGAAATTTTTCCTATTGTGGTTTCAAAAGAGCCATAAGCAATGTTATCTAGAACATAGTTATACTCGTAAGTTGGTCTAATATTACTAATAGCAATTTCTGTTTGTGTTATTAATTTAGGGTTAATTTCGTGTTCTACAGAAATAGCAGAAGTAATGTGTTTATGAAACAAATCTATATTTAATAAGCGAGGCTCAAAGAATGAAAAAAAACGACCATCTGTAAGAAAATTAGAGCTTCCAGTCTCGATTAAATCATCTATATAAGAAATGTTTAGCCAAGTATTTGTTTTAGGATTTGCAAGATATGCACCACCAATTTTGTATTTAAAAGAATCGTCTTTAAAGCCATAAACAAGGTAAGAATCTATTCTAAAATTTTTAGAAAAACTATCGTTAGTAACACCTCCAATACCAGTTCTAAGCCCTTCATATTGATTAAATTTCATTAAATACCGTAAATCGAAATTCCAGATTTTAGTAGGAAAGAATCCGTTTCCAATTTGTTTTAATAATGTATTGGAATTTATGGAATCTTTTGGTTTTTCGGTTTCATCTACTGGTGTTTGCGCAAGTATTGTATATGTAAAAAAAAATAAAATTGAATATAACCAGAGGTTGCGCATAAACTATTTTAATTGAGCTTTAATAGACTTAGAGAGCACATTTTTAATATTTGTTCTATAACCTATTTCTTTAAATACAATTACTCCTTTTTTGTTAATAATTATGCTTGTAGGATAGCTTTGCACACCATACATTGTAATTACATCGTTAGCGTTGGCTGCAATTGTATAATTAAATACTGTTTCATCTAGAAAATTTTCCACAACACCTTTTTTGTTAAAAGTAATTGCTAAAAAAACAACATTCGTATTTTTATAATCTTTTACAAGTTCATTTAATTTTGGCATTTCAACAACGCATGGACCACATTTTGTAAACCAAAAATTTAGTACTACAACTTTTCCTTTTAATTCTGAAAGTTTAATGGTTTTTCCTTTTAAATCGGTTACAATAAAATCTAGTGCTTTCTCTCCTTTTATAAAGTCGGATTCAGGATTTTTCTCAACTAAAACCGGATGATTGCTTTTTTTCTGAAACACAACAGATTTAATTTTACCTTTAGGATTAGCATAGAATAAGGGTTTATAATCTGGATTTGCCATTAATTCCATATTAGACATTGGTAAAATTTTACCTTGTTCGTTAAAAAGTAAAACGTCTGGAGTAATCATGATTTGCATGGTTTTTAGCTGCTCATCTGATAGAAGTTTTTGATTTTTTGATACAAATTTATAGTCTTGTGTAAAGCTCACTGTCGAAAACAACACAGTAGATAACAATAAAAAAGATTTAAAATAGCACATAATTATTTTAAAGATAAAGTTAATAGTATTGGCATAAAAAAAACGATAATTAAGTCGCTTTTAACTTTTAAACCGTCATAATTTCTCTGTCTTTATTAGCTAAGAGTTCGTCTATACGCTTAGAACAGTTGTCTGTTAGTGCCTGTATATCTGCCTCAGCGTTTTTCTGTAAATCTTCAGAGATGCCATCAATTTTTTTAATATCTTTATTTGCATCTTTTCGTGCATTACGTACACCAACTTTTGCATCTTCAGCTTCAGCTTTGGCTTGTTTTGCTAGATCACGTCTGCGTTCTTCGGTTAATGGTGGAACGTTAATAATTATCGTGTCACCATTATTCATTGGGTTAAAACCTAAGTTTGCATACGCAATACCACGCTCAATTTCTTGTAGCATCGCTTTTTCCCATGGTTGAACTGTAATGGTTCTACCATCTGGTGTATTAACATTAGCAACTTGACTTAATGGTGTTTGAGAACCATAATAATCTACCATAACGCTGCCTAACATTGCAGGACTAGCTTTACCAGCTCGTATGTTTGAAAATTGTTTTATAAGGTGCTGAATCGCATTATCCATCGACTCTTTAGCACTATCTATTATAAATTGAATGTCTTCGTTCATTGTTAAAATTTTTATTACTAATTAACTTTATTCAAGAATTAAGCCAAACTAAAAGTACTATAAACTTACTTGAGTTCCAATATTTTCTCCTGAAACTACTTTCATTAGGTTTCCTCTAGTATTCATATCGAATACAATTATTGGTAAATCGTTTTCTTGACTCAATGTAAAAGCAGTAGTATCCATAACTTTTAAACCTTTACGTAACACGTCATCAAAAGTAATATGGTCGAATTTTATAGCCTTATCATCTTTTTCTGGATCTGCATTGTAAATACCATCTACACGAGTGCCTTTTAAAATAACATCTGCTTCAATTTCAATTGCTCTTAAAACAGCAGCAGAATCTGTTGTAAAATACGGGTTTCCTGTTCCGCCTCCAAAAATAACAACACGTCCTTTACGTAAGTGACTCATTGCTTTACGTCTAATAAACGGCTCTGCCACTTCGTTAATTTTTATGGCAGTTTGTAAACGAGTTTTAACATCTGCATCCTCTAAAGCCTGTTGTAGTGCTAAGCCATTAATTACAGTGGCTAGCATTCCCATATGGTCGCCTTGAACACGATCCATACCATTCATAGCACCGGCTACACCTCTAAAAATATTACCACCACCTATAACAATGGCAACTTCAATTCCTTTTTCGGTAACTGCTTTTATGTCTTGTGCATATTCTGCTAAACGTTCTGGGTCAATACCATATTGGCGACTTCCCATTAAGGCTTCACCAGATAGTTTTAGGAGGATTCTTTTGTATTTCATTTATAAATAAGAGTTTAGCAAAGCTACATAATTTTTTTATTTCTGAAATTGCTATTCTTGCGGAAATTATACTTTTTTTATTCTTAAATCTGAAATATAAAAAAACCACTAGCTCTAATAATAGAGTAGTGGTTTTATACGCTTAATACCTTGAACAAACTCTCATACAAGCTTGAGCAAACTTGAAGTTTAATTCTATCCTAAAGACACACGTTTGAAAGCTGTAACTTCTACGTTATTTGAAGCCACATAATCTGCAACAGTTTGCTTTTCATCTTTAATAAATTTTTGATCTAATAGGCATTGTTCTTGGTCTAATGTGGTGTTATCAGAAATGAAACGCTCCATTTTCCCTGGTAATATTCTGTCCCAAATTTGTTCTGGTTTACCTTCAGCTTTTAATTCTACTTTTGCATCTTCTTCAGCTTTAGCTAAAACTTCAGGAGTTAATTGTGCCATAGAAATATATTGAGGTACGTTTTTAAGTGTTTTACCTAAACGGCCTAATTCTATATTATCTTTTTCAATAACAGCTATTCTTGCTTCAGTTTCATTTGCAATGTAATCTGCATCAAAACCTTTATAAGACAAAGACGTTGCTCCCATAGAGGCTACTTGCATAGCTACGTCTTTAGCAACAGTTTCATTGCTTTCAGTTAAGCCTACTAATGCGCCAATCTTATTAATGTGAACATAAGAACCAACATATGGTGCTTCTAATTTCTCGAATGCATTAATTTCTAGTTTCTCACCTACAACACCAGTTTGCTCAACTAATTTTTCGGCAACGGTCATTCCACCAAAATCTGCAGCTAAGAATTCTTCTTTACTGTTTTGATTAAGAGCAATATCTGCAAACTGTCCAGCTAATGTTAAAAATGATTCGTTTTTACCAACAAAATCTGTTTCACATCCTAAAACAATGGCAACACCAACAGTGTTATCATCGTTAATTCTTACTGTAGCAGCACCTTCTGAAGAGTCTCTGTCTGCTCTTTTTTCTGCTACTTTTTGACCTTTTTTTCGTAAGACATCGATTGCTTTATCAAAATCGCCAACAGCTTCCACTAAGGCTTTTTTGCAATCCATCATACCTGCACCTGTTGCTTTTCTAAGCTTATTTACTTCTTGTGCTGAAATTTTTACTTCACTCATAATACCTTATATTTTAAAAAAGTCGTTTAATTAATTTCTGTTAGGAAAGAACTAAACGACTTTATTTGTAATAATTTTAATGTTTTATTCTTCTTCTTTAGCTGCTACAACCTCCTTTTTAGCAGGAGTTGCTTTCTTTACTACTTTTTTTGCTGGTTCAGCTTCTGCCTTAGCTTTGGTTTTTTCAACCGTAGTTTCAGCCTTATTATTAACTTTAGCTTCGGCTTTGCCCTCTGCTTTAGCTTCTTTTTCAGCTTTACGAGCGTTTAATCCACCAGTAATAGCTTCAGTAACATGTGTCAAAATTTTATCGATCGATTTAGAAGCATCATCATTTGCTGGTATAACGTAATCAACCTGACGTGGATCAGAGTTGGTATCTACCATTGCAAAAATTGGAATGTTTAATTTCTGTGCTTCTTTTATTGCGATGTGCTCACGTTTAATATCTACAACAAACAATGCTCCTGGAAGACGCGTCATGTCTACTATAGAACCTAAATTCTTTTCTAACTTTGCTCTTAAACGGTCTACTTGTAGACGCTCTTTTTTAGATAAGGTTAAAAACGTTCCGTCTTTTTTCATTCTATCAATAGTCGCCATCTTTTTGATTGCTTTTCTAATAGTAATGAAGTTAGTTAACATTCCACCAGGCCATCTTTCTGTAATAAAAGGCATGTTAATGTTACCTGCTTTTTCTGCAACAATGTCTTTTGCTTGTTTTTTTGTAGCTACAAATAAAATTTTACGTCCAGAGGCTGCTATTTTTGCTAAAGCATTTCCAGCTTCATCAATTTTAGCTGCGGTTTTATATAAGTTTATAATATGGATACCGTTACGCTCCATATAAACGTAAGGTGCCATGTTTGGGTCCCATTTACGTGTAAGGTGACCAAAGTGTACACCTGCTTCAAGTAATTCTTTTACTTCTACTGCCATTTTGTAATAGTTTACGTTCTGTTGATTAGCAATAACTAAGTGGTCATTTTAAAAAATCGCCTTAATTATTTAGATGCTTAACTAAATCCTGCTTTATGGCTAGGACAACAATAACTGTTTAATTTTTGTTTTATTAAAATGCAATACGTCACAAAGTTTAGTATAACACTTCTGGATAATATTAACGTTTAGAGAATTGGAATTTTTTACGCGCTTTTTTCTGTCCGAATTTTTTACGTTCTACCATTCTAGGGTCTCTTGTTAATAAACCTTCTGGCTTTAAAACCAATCTGTGCTCAGCATTTAACTCGCACATAGCACGAGAAATTGCTAAACGGATTGCTTCTGCTTGACCAGTAATACCACCTCCAAAAACATTTACAGAAATATCAAAAGTATCTTCGTTATTAGTTAATACTAACGGTTGGTTTACTTTGTACTGTAATGTTGCTGTATCGAAGTAGTCTTTAATGTCTTTTTTGTTAATCGTGATGTTTCCTTTACCTTCTTTAAGATAAACACGAGCAACTGCCGTTTTACGACGACCAATTTTGTGTAATACTTCCATTACTTAAATTCGTTTAAGTTAATTGTTTTAGGCTTTTGCGCTTCGTGAGCATGCTTAGTTCCTGTAACAACAGTTAAATTTCTAAAAAGTGCTGCGCCTAATTTGTTTTTAGGTAACATGCCTTTTACAGATTTCTCTACTAATCTTGACGGGTCTTTGCCGAACAATTCTGTAGCAGTTAAACTTCTTTGACCACCTGGGTAACCTGTGTGACGAATGTAAGATTTATCGTTCCACTTGTTTCCTGTTAAGTTGATTTTATCTGAATTGATAACAATTACATTATCTCCGCAATCAACATGTGGTGTGAAGCTTGGCTTGTGCTTACCTCTTAAAAGTCTTGCGACTTGAGAGCACATACGGCCTAAAGTTTGACCATCTGCATCAACTAAAACCCACTGCTTATCTGCAGTAGCTTTATTGGCTGAAATGGTTTTGTAGCTTAGTGTATCCACGTTATTAATTAATTTTTTTGATTTGATTGTATACAAATCGATTAAACATTCCTCTCTTAAAAAGAGTTTGCAAATTTACGACAATCTTATTGATTACCAAATAGTATACATAATTTTATTTTATAAGTTCGAAACAATTTCTTTTTGTAAAATTTTAAAAATCAAATTATGGGTCTAATAAAGTATAGTCCTCGTTATTCGTCTCGTTTTGGTTTATAGCGTAAAGTAACAAACCAATTTCTACTAATAAAATGGCAATTTTAATTTTTTTACTTTTTGTCATAGAGCTTGTTAAGCTTAATATTTTTGTAATTATCATACGGTTTCTTTTTTTTTAATTTAAGAATACAAGATAATACCATTCTCATTTTAAACAAAGCCGAATGCCTTTTAAAGTGTGCTTATTTAGAATATGTGTTTAGTATATATGAAACATACACCGTAAATTTTAACTATTTTTGCAGAGCTATGAAACAACTACAACTTTCAGATTGGTTGCCTACCACAAACAAAGAGGTTAAAATTCGCGGTTGGGATGCCTTAGATGTTATCCTATTTAGTGGCGATGCCTATGTAGATCACCCATCGTTTGGACCTGCAGTTATTGGTCGGATATTAGAAAGCTATGGGCTGCGTGTTGCCATTGTGCCACAACCTAATGTTAAAGATAATCTTCAAGATTTCATAAAACTAGGTAAACCAAAACTATTTTTTGGCGTAACCGGTGGCTGTATGGATCCTATGCTTAGCAATTATAATGCAAACAAAAAAAGACGGGATAAAGATGCATACACACCAAATGGAGACATTGGCTTTAGACCAGATTATGCTACAACTGTTTATTCTAATATTTTAAAAGAAAAGTGGCCAGACACACCCATCTTAATTGGTGGCATTGAAGCCTCTTTACGCCGTGTAACACATTACGATTTTTGGAGTGATAAGCTCATGCCCTCTATTTTAGAAACCTCTAAAGCAGATATGTTGGTTTATGGAATGGGAGAACAACCTTTAAGAGAAGTTGTGCGTTTGTTACAAAAAGGTGTCCCTTTTTCTAGTATTACAACGGTTTTACAAACGGCAGTTTTGTTAGATAAAGATGCTAAAATACCTAAAAATAGTAATTGGGAAGATGTAGAAATAGCATCTCACGAGGTCTGTTTAAGCGATAAGAAAAAGTATGCGTCTAACTTTAAAGTTATAGAACAAGAGTCGAACAAGTTAGCTGCACGACGTATTTTCCAGAAAGTTGACGATAAAACATTGATGATTAATCCGCCGTATCCTACCATGACGGAAGATGAAATCGATGCCTCTTTCGAGTTGCCTTACACACGAATGCCACATCCAAAATATAATAAGCGTGGTCCAATCCCAGCTTACGAAATGATTAAATTTTCAATAAATATACATCGCGGTTGTTTTGGTGGTTGCAGCTTTTGCACCATTTCTGCCCATCAAGGTAAATTTATTGCTTCGCGTAGTCAAGCATCTATATTACGTGAAGTCGATACAGTGGCAAATATGCCAGATTTTAAAGGCTATTTAAGCGATATTGGTGGCCCTAGTGCCAACATGTATAAAATGAAGGGTAAGGTACAAAGCATTTGCGATAAGTGCGTGGCACCTTCATGCATTTCTCCAGTAATATGCAGCAACCTCGACACGTCTCACAAACCCTTAACAGATTTATATCAAGCAGTAGACAGCCATCCAAAGGTTAAAAAATCGTTTATAGGTTCTGGAATTAGGCATGATATGTTAGTGCCAGAATTTAACAAAAACGCCGACCCAAAAGAGCTTGACGATTATACAGAAGAGGTAATGACCAAGCATGTTTCGGGACGACTAAAAGTAGCGCCAGAACATACTAGTGATCCTGTTTTAAAGCTCATGCGTAAACCATCGTTTAGCTACTTCCATAAATTTAAAGAACGTTTTGATAAAATTAATGTTGCAAAAAAATTAAAACTTCAACTCATACCTTATTTTATTTCTAACCATCCAGCGTGCGAAGTTGAAGATATGGCAAATCTTGCTGCCGAAACTAAGGATATGGGCTTTCAACTAGAACAAGTACAAGGTTTTACACCTACACCTATGACGGTCGCTACCGTTATTTATTATAGTGGCTACCATCCCTACACGCTTAAAAAGGTAAATACCCCAATAACAAAAAAAGAGAAAGAGGAGCAGCACCGTTTTTTCTTTTGGTATAAAGATGAAAACAAAGCGTGGATAAAAAAGACTTTAAATAAATTGGGTCGACAAGATTTACTAAAAGTATTACTTCCTGAAAAGGACGAAAAATGGCGTAAAAATAAACCTGGCAGAACAAAGAATACTTATAATGATGCTATTCCTTTTAACCAAAGAAAGAATAAGGCAAAGTTTAAGTCTAAGAAAAATAGACGCTAGTATTTAATTTAGCAATGTATATTTTTTGGATTTCTTTAATTTCTTACTTAATTTAAAAGCGACGTTTACTTAGCTATTAACTTATTATAATAATTAAAGTGCGAATATATTATCCAAAAAAAACCTTACCCGTTAGTGGAGTAATAGCAAATGAATTTTAATGAGATAAAAATGCTTGCTTAACACCCAACATAAAAGTGGGTGATTATAGTGCAAGAAACATATGTTAATGCTATTAGAATTTTATTAAGTTGTGTGTTTTCAAGAATTTTTAAATTTTATGAATTTAATTTGTTATCCAATTGAATGTTTAGCTGCATCATTGCATAAATAATGAGGCATTGGTTCACTTAATTCCCAATTAACACTCATTGGTTTTAAGCTTTTATAATCTTTTAGTAAACCTTTACCAATAAAAACATAACCTAAGCTTTTTTCTAATTCATTTTTTGCTTTTCACGAACAAATAGTTTTTTAGCTTTTTATGTTTAATAAAAGATATATATAACGGTCTCGGCTATGAGTAGTTGTTTGGGCTAGCATGAAACTTTACAAGTATGCACCAAGTTGGAAATTCCGCAGGAATTTCCAAAGTAGGCGAGAACAAGCAATTACTTATAGCCATTGTTGTGTGCAGTTTTTTATTTCAATCGTTTTTTAATATCCATTCTCTGATGTAAAATTCTAACGATTTCAACAATTTCATTTTCGATTTTTCTGTAAAAAATAAGATGTGATTTGATTTTCGTCACTCGATAGTTTTTTCGAGTTTGTTCTGCGGATTTTCCTATCAGATAGTTTTCCGCTATAAATTCAATCTCTTCTATTATTAAGTCATAATATCTGTCGGCTTGTTCTTTAGACCACTTGTGAAAAGTATAAATCCAAACATCATTTAAATCATCAATCGCTTGTTCACTTATGCGATATTTGTTTTTACTCATAAGTGTTTGCGATGTAGTTCAGTCAGATTTTGTTTTGGATCAAAATTTTCTACAAATCCGCTATTTTCTCCAACGTCGAGAGCTTTAATCAGTTCTCTTTCCTTTTTTTCTTCGCGTTCTAACAAACGTAATGCAGAACGAATAACTTCGCTAACTGAACCATATCTACCAGAATTTACTTCTTCTCTGATAAAATCCTCAAAATGATTTCCGAGTGATATTGATGTGTTTTTTCCCATTTGACAAAAATCCTGCACAAATATACCAAATCTTGGTAACGTAGCCAAATTGTACACAACATATGTTATATATATTGTATATTGGAAGTATATAGAACATAATGTTCTATATATTATTGTTGTAAGTAATTAGACAAACCATTAATATAAATTGGAACATTTTATCAATAAAATAAAAAGCAGTCTACTTCTAAGCACAGAAGCGGAAGAATATCTATATTCCATATCCAAAGAAAAAACAGTTACTAAAGGAGAAGTCTTAATCCGAGAAGGACAGACTGTAAAGAAAACGTTTTTTGTTACTGATGGATGTTTAAGATCTTTCTGCACGGATAAAAGTGGTAAAGAACACACCTTACAGTTTGCAATTAAAGAATGGTGGATAAGCGATTTTACGGCCATCTACAACAATGAACCTGCAACACTAACAGTGGAGAGCATCAAAGATTCTAAAGTAATTGAATTTAATGCATCCAAATTAAATAATATATTCTCCCAATTTCCTGAATTTGAGGTTTTTCAACGGAAAAATTTAGAAAATCATGTGGTTAGCCTTCATAAAAGAATTTTAAATCAATTACAATTAACTGCAAGAGAAAGATACGACTTATTCGTAGAGCAATACAAGGACATTGAGCAGTACACGCCAAACTATCACATTGCATCTTATTTAGGTATTACACAACAAAGCTTAAGCCGTATAAGAGTTGAGAGAGCAAAAAAATAGTTTTCTTACCATAGGGTTATTTTTTTGAGGTAACAGTATTCTAGTTTTGTATTAAATTAATAAATACAAAAAAATATGCTTAAAAAAATATTAGGAATTGCTCCCAAATTAGAGTCAGATGGTTCGTTTAGCCCATCAAAATTAGCACTTAAATTAGGTACAGTTGATAAAACGGATTATGAAAAAATTTCATACACTAAATACCAAGGTGAGAAATCTAAAATCTTAGTGATTTTCACAGAACAAAAAAACTTGAAAATGCAAAATGGTAAATTGTTTTCTACAGGAAATCATCCTGTGGAAGCCTTATTACCAATGTTACATCTGAAAAATGCAGGTTTTGAATTTGAAATAGCTACGCCAACTGGAAAACCAGTCGTATTCGAAATGTGGGCTTTTCCCGAAAAAGATGAACATGTGAAAGCCATTTATAACGACTATAAATCTAATTTTGAAAATCCTAAAAAATTAAAAGATTTTATAGATAATTCATTGACAGATTCAGCATCTTATGCAGCAGTTTTTGTTCCCGGAGGACATGGTGCTATGTTGGGTATTCCAGAAGATAAAAACGTTGGTAAAATATTGAATTGGGCACATCAAAATGATTTGTTTACCATTACACTATGTCATGGACCAGGTTCATTATTAACTACTACACTTAATAACCAGAATTTTCTATATGAGGGATACAAAATGGCTGTATTTCCTGATTCAGTAGATAAACAAACGCCAATGATAGGGTACTTACCTGGTCAAATGCCTTGGGGATTAAGTGAAAAACTAAAAAGTTTGGGTGCTAAATTGGTAAATAAAAAAGGGGACAATACAACTTGTAGGGACAGAAGATTAATTACTGGAGCAAGCCCCTTGGCTTCAAATAATTTAGGAAAACTAGCGGCAGAAACTTTATTAAAAGAATTAAAATAAAATTATGGAATTATTAGATAAATTAAATTGGCGTTATGCTGCAAAAGCAATGAACGGCAATAAAGTGTCTCAAGAAAAAATAGATAATATTATTGAAGCGATATCACTTGCTCCAACATCAAGCGGGTTGCAACCTTTTGAGGTCTTTGTAATTACGAATCAAAAAGTAAAAGAAGAAATCAAACCTATTGCATGGAACCAATCCGTAATAACTGATTGTTCGCATTTGTTAGTGTTTGCAGCTTGGAATACTTACACAGAAGATCGAATAAACAAGATGTTTGACTTAACCAATACGGCTAGAGGGTTTAAAAATGAAGGTTGGGAAAATTACCGTCAAATGTTATTAGGTAGCTACCCACAAAAGGATGCTGAAGAAAACTTTAATCATGCAGCAAAACAAGCATATATTGCTTTTTCTCAAGCGATTGCAGCTGCAGCATTTGAGCAAGTAGATGCTACTCCATTAGAAGGATTTGACCCTTCTGCATTGGATAAAATTCTAGGATTGAGAGAAAAAGGTTTGAGAAGCTGTGTTATGTTGCCAATAGGTTATAGAGATACTGAAAATGATTGGTTAGTCAGTCTAAAAAAAGTAAGAAAAAGTAGAGAAGATTTAATTACAGAAATTGATTAGATAAAAAACTACTTACAACAATGTATAAAAGCAATAGCGGTTTGGGTTCATACTCAAACCGTTTTTGCTTAATATTAGCTATATTGCTATCCGAAAAGCAAGTACATTTATCCGCTACTGCTCTTATACTAAACGTTGGCAACAATTTGCAAATGATTCGTATTTGATGTATATTTACACCAAAAGATAAAATTATGTCAAGACAAAGTATATCATTTACAGAACCGAACGACGAATGGCTGAAAGCGCAAGTGAATAAA
>Ga0209828_1000444_pt1 | contig 39576 bp, 29 predicted proteins | sample MaitaG_FD_187429 | JGI IMG/M metagenome (GOLD analysis project Ga0209828, IMG submission 187429) | Marine algal microbial communities from Maine, USA - Maine_Asex2 metaG (SPAdes) (version 2) | ecosystem: Host-associated > Algae > Red algae > Unclassified | place: Maine, USA | collected 2015-01-05
TCTGTTGATCCAGGCTCTATTTTGTTTCTTATTGATTCGAACTCCACTTGAAGATTTTTGTGATCCCAAGGGACATTCACCATCGCTGAGCTGGAATAAAACCGATTATTTTTTATATAAAAAGAAATTGCGGTTAGATTACCTAAATCATCTTCATCTATTGATATTTCCTTTTTCACACTTGCATCCAACCATTCGTGTTCTACTATATCGTTTCTTCGAAATAACTGGTAGTATATTTTTGCATCATTAAAATTTGTCAAGAAATCTAAATTTGCTTTTTCACCTGGCTTATATTTCTTTTGATCTGCTGACACCACTAAGGTCGGCATTACTAACAATCTGTTTTCGACAACAGAAAAATAGGATTTGTGGACCGTCTTTTCTCCATTTACAAATAATTCTACTAGGTAGTAACCTTCCTGCAATGCTTCTACTTTGAGTGAATCACTTTTTAGATTTTTAAAATCTATTCTGGAAATAATTTTATCTATTTTTTGAGCCGTAGGCAATTCGTCTTTTGAGAACATATCGTGGGGGAAAAGTCTACTATATTCTTCCTTGGGCAACTCATTGTACTCAGAAAAATTCCAAAGTTTCGTATTCTTACTTTCGCTATTTATTTTTATTTTCGAGATTACAACTTCTCCAGATTTCTCAACTTTTTCTCCTTGAAAATTTGTAAACTGAAGTCCAAATAGGACCTCTTGATCTAGTTTAGTTATTTGATCATGGCGAAGATTCCACTGATAAGGTTTGTCTCCGATCAAAAAGGATTTTGTGACAGTTTGAGTCTCTCCTGTCACATCAATAATATCAATGGAAACAATGTAGCTGTATGATTGTCCATCTTGATTTTCTAAAGAAATATCTGGCAAGGCATTAAATTTGATTATTCCTTTCCCAGATTCGTCCAACACGCCATCACCTTGAGTCAACAAGGTATTTTGACTCATTGGCATTGGGCGATAATAACAACTATAATACCAAGGACGATAGTGCTTTCTTTTTACTTGATATCTATACTTTGCATCATTCAACTTAATGCCTGAATAATTCAATGCAGAGAATGGCAATTCTATATCATCTCCAACCACATATTCCTTCATACTTTTTTCAAATTCACCATAAAATGTAGGCCGCTTATACTCTTCAACTTTTATAGATTTATTAGAATGAAGATTATTGACACGAATGTGATAGTTTCCTTTCAATCCATCTGTTGGTAATACTAAGGTGCTATGAAAAGCTCCAAATTCATCCACTTCGATTGTCTCATCAAAAAACTTTTGACCATTAGCATCCCATGCACTCAATGCAACGGTTTTTGTATTAAGTAGGGACGGAATCCGTATCTTATCATATTCTAAAACTATTCCTTTGTAGTAAACAGTTTGCCCTGGGCGGTAGATAGCTCGATCAGTAAAAATCACTGCTTTTTTTGAAGTTCTTTCATGCACCTTATTGGATAGATGATGGTTTGCATTAATATTTAGAAAATCCTTGTCTTTCCAAATTTTCAACACAAAATTATTTCTTTTACTCACCGATCCTTTTATCTCAACTAAGCCTTCTGAGTTGGTGATGTACTTTCCTTTAGAATTTATGTCTTCATTGTTTGAGCGATGATTATATGTTTTTTCTAGCAATTCCACATGTGCCCCTTCGATAGGATGCCCCGTCATTCGATCCATCACTACTATATAATGACTGTTGTTAATTGACTGAAAATAATAGGCTAAATTGGACACGTGATAATTCGAATGATGCACTATCTGAGCCTCTTTATAATTATCCTCATCCAAAGCAACCAATATATATTCTCCGGCTTCTCTTTCAGGATTAACTAATTCTATAGAGTGATTTATCAAATCTTCAGATGATGGTAGATCTTTTGACCATTCGTCTATGACCTCATATTTATCCAACTTGCCATACTTCTTCTGCTGAATCATATTCTCCATCTCTCGACGATCTACTGCTGATAATTGATACAGTTTAAAATAGACTTTTGGAGTATTTCTATATTTGACATAAAGTAACGAAGGCGATCCCAATGGCACCACCATTTCAGTTGTAAAGGACAAAGACCGACTATAAATCGCTTCCTCGACTAACAAAGCAGCTTTTTTAACAAATTCAAAATTTGAACCTTTCAATGAGTTGCTAAGAGTAAGTAATTCTGGAATTAGATCTTTTGCAGGGTCTACTTCATCGTCATTGACTGGATTATAAAGGCGTGCTTTATTAAAGTAGTTAGTGAGTAACTCAAGCTTTATGATATCAATATATTCGTTCTTTTCAAAATCAGAAATTAGTTTTTTTAAAGCGGCGACAAACTTTTCATCCTTATTGGCAATGGCACTATGATTATTCATATACCTCAATCTTTCTAGATCTAGCTTGAGGAAAGTAGGGATACTTTCAGATTGATATAATCGCAAGGTATTTTGAAACAAGAGGACTGCATGATATTTTGATGATAAGGTATCCTTCGTGGAGAGATCGTAATTTAGAAACTCCTCTGTAGGGCCCATTAATAAATCATCATTTAGAGCAAACTTATATACGGGTTCAGTGATATGATTTCGACTGTTTTGAAAATATCGTATGGCTTCCATGACGAGAAAAGAATAGACGTCATCATCTTTAGCAACCTTCTCATTTTCAATATTTATTATTTCTTCTAACTCATTGATCTTATATGATCTGATGTCAGGATTTTCAACTGAACTTAAATAGTATTTTCTAGATTTTGCCAAAAGCTGATCAACTGTAAAGTTCTGAAGGTCTTGACTTTCTTCACTAAGATTGGTTCTATTATATATTCGGTGATAATTATTATTCAAGAAGTTATTGTAATAACCGCCAATGAGAGAAGCTAACGTTGCTTTTATGACTAGGTCCTCTTCTGCTGTATATTCCTTTTCCATTCGGATTATTAGTTGTTGCAAATGATCTTCTTCAATTTCTGTTCGGAGTCTATTTTGATATAGCAGGCACTTCAATATCTGATCACGGTCCTCTGCTTTTCTTGCTATTGTATAAATATCATCAACCAATTTTTTGGCACTTAAAGGTTTGCCACTATTGATTTCAGTTTCGACCTGTTTCCACAGTTTAGAGTTTTCATTGTTTTGGGCCATTACTAAGTTGGTTATACTAAGAATAATTAGACTTATCAGTAAATATGATTTTTGCATTTTGATGTCTTTTCTTTTTAGATGAAGGAATCACCTTCAATACATAAGGATAATGCAATAAAGATCAGAAAAATTGCATTTTTAGGTTAAACATCTCTTAATATCTACCTCTTTATTCAATTCAATCCCATTTTCTAGATGATCGATTAAATGTTTAGACCAATAAGGAGATAAAGACGTTCCTTTTGTCCCTAAACCATTAAAAATATGGATATTGGGGTATATGGGATGGGTTCCTAAAAAAGGGCGGCGGTCCTCAGCACAAGGCCGTACAGCCGCTTTATGATTAAGGATTTGGTAGGGCACTTTTAGTGTAAGGTCCATGCTTTTCTTCCAATTCTTCATAAATGATTGAGATGGTAAGGTGTCCTTAAATTCCCATTCATATCCTCCTCCAGTCCAATAATTCTGATCCCCAAGAGGAACAAGAAAAGATTTGTGCCGCAGCATTTTTTGAGGTTGAATTTTATTAATTTTTAAATTTACAACTTCACCTTTGGCTAAAGTAAATGGCAGAAATGAAAACAAAGACTTTTGTGGAATCGCACTACCAACACATAAGATTATATTTTCTGCCTTTATACCTTTGTAAATTATTTTATCCTGAATATCGAGATCATCCAGATCGAAGGCTTCTTCTTTAATTAAATTTTCTCTTTGAAGGTAAGCTCTATATGATCTTATGAGCAGTGAGACATCTATGCGTAAGGAACCTTTCAACTCACCATAATTAAGCACAGGATGAATGAGATCTTCATATCCCCAAAGGGTTGACTTCTCCGCTAAATATTTTTCTATAGCTGGATTAAAATGTATTTTCTCCCAATTCTTTTGATGTGTGTCATTGAATATGATTCGGATTATATTTTGGTCATAAATCAGTTTAGCATTGAGAAGTTTTTCAAATTGATTATAAATGGTACGGGCAGATTCTAGCAACTGATCGACCATCCATGACTTAACGTATCGATGACCTGTGACGGGATTTATGACTCCAGCAGCGATGTCGGATGAGGTACCTTCGATGCCCTTATCTATGACCGTGAAAGACTTGCCCCTTTGTTGCAATTGATGGCAAATATGAGTCCCGGCTAAACCCTGCCCTACAACTAGGTAATCAACTTTCATCTAACGCTGCTAATTCCGTTTTCAACTTTTTAGTCAATGACTTTACTACTAAATCATAAGAGTGATCTATTAACTCTTTTATAAAATCATTAGAAAGTGAGCCATCTAATATTATTGTATTCCAGTGCTTTTTATTCATATGAAAGCCAGGAATGATTGATTCATTTGATTCTCTTAATTGCACAGCTCGGTCCGGGTCACACTTTAGATTTATTCTCATTTCCTCTTGATCCGTAGGTATAAGCAGATACATTTTGCCCATAACTTTTATCACAAGTGTAACTTCATCGAATGGAAAAGTTTCCTCCGTCCCAGGTTTGGATAGACCATATTCTACAAGCTCATCTATGTGCATTATTCTTTTGATTTTGCTTTTAATTGTTGCTCACAATATAATTCGAACATTTCTACATGATTGGAATTACTATGATCAAATTGGTGACCATAGGCTCCTTTTAGTTTTCGCTGTCTTTGGGCCTCAAAAAGTGTCACCGCACAAGCGACTGAGATATTCAAACTTTGAACCATTCCATGCTGCGGGATCGTAAAATTTCCGTCGCAATACGATAAAGATTCTGTGGAAACTCCATCATGTTCATTTCCAAATAGCAAAGCAGTGGATTCCGTAAAATCTAATTCGTATAAATCCTTGCTGTCCCCATTGAGATGTGTAGCATATATTTTATCGTACTTACTTTTCACAAGGTCCATACATTTTTTTACATTTTCAAAATATCTGAGTTGAACCCATTTTAAAGAACCAGAAGAGCTATTATGCCCAATGACACCTCTATCTTGCAATCTTCTTTCTGTGTAAATGATATAGACCTCATGTAACCCGACGGCATCACACGAACGAAGAACAGCGCCTATGTTGTGAGGATCATGTACATTTTCTAAAATAACAGTAAGATTTAGTTGTCTCTTTGCAATTACTTTCTTGAATCGCTGCTCTCTGTGCTCTGTTATAAATCGTGACATTAATAATTAACTCTAGAAAATTTACCATTCCTGAACTCGATGATGTCTAGGCTTTTATTTTCGAAATAGTTGATATTAGTAAATTTATCTAATGAGTTTTTATCGGTAGAATAAATCTTTTGGACATCATAGGCAGACTGCAAATACCGATCGCTATCTTGATCTAAAGTAAACTGAAAAGTCTTTCCATGATTCATAAGATTCTTACCAATGAAAGTAATCATATCATAGCCATCGATGGCATCATCACTTGGCAGTGCATTGAATTTTAGAAAATATCTATTTCTAAAATTTCTAACATCCATATCCGTTCTATCTACCCATTTAGCTCTTGCAATTTTCATATTTAGATTACCATAATATTCTGCACCAATTTTTTCTGAATCATACACCATCGGCATACAGTACACTCCTACTCGATTGCTCCCTCTTTCTCCCGCTAATTTCCTGATGGCATCGTAGACAAAAAATTCATCCTTGCTTAGATAATGTGGAATGATAAAAGCGGTTTCCACTCCTTGGTGAAAAATCCCATCGTAGGTAGACGCTTCATTATGTAACGAATCTACATTTATCAAATACTCCTGCAAAACTTTAGTCGTTTCAGGTAATCCTTTGGAAAGGGATGCACATTGATGCACATAATCCATCATTCCTCGATCTTTTCCATCATTTCTGCCAATTACATATATTTTATCCTGATTATATCTTGTCATTGCATGTGCAACTATCGCATGATAATATTCGGTAATATTCGGTCTTAGTTGTATGTAATACGGATTCTCAGAAGTTATTTTAGAGCTGGCTCTCCACGGTGACACATTTACAATTTGATTCTGTTTGCAAAAATGTGCCGTTTCTACCAGATATTCCTTTTTATAAGGACCAATAATGACATCTGCCCCTTTACATTCTTTGAGTTTATTTACAAAATTTCCAGATTCTGAATCTTTAACCACAAAATCTAATTTAGCTCCATCTTGCTCTAAATCTTCGAGTCCCATTTTTATACCTGCATAATAATTTACAAATCTATGTTCATTACTACCCGGTTGCAATAAGGACCCTGGAGAATATTGATCTGAGTCAAAAGGAATGAAACCGACAACTGTATATCGATCCCTCTTATCCTCTCCCTCAATCAACGGAGAAGTTTCCCAACCTCCGCTGCTGTATTCTGAATCGCTAGATCGAGTGGCATTTCTATTTACTTTTCCTTCAGACCAAGAGATCGTATCCACTTTGGATTTAGCGTTTGAGGAATTTGACGTAGGTCTAGTAGTTGTAGGTCGATTAGGTCGATTGTCTACCACTTTCTTTTTAGTTTTGCAAGCACTCAAAAGAAGTACTACTAAAAGAAGAACACTAAATTTATTCCCACTCAATGGTTGCAGGAGGTTTCGTACTAATATCATAGACGACTCGATTTATTCCAGGTACTTTATTGATAATATCATTAGAAATTGTGGCTAATAACTCATGTGGAAGTTTGGACCATTCTGCAGTCATTCCATCGGAAGAATTTACACATCTTAGCGCTAAAGTAAATTCGTATGTCCTTTCATCTCCCATAACACCAACGGATTTTACAGGAAGTAATATTGCCCCAGCTTGCCAAACTTTGTCATACCAGCCTGATCGCTTAAGGTGATCAATATATATTTTGTCCGCCTCTTGGAGTAATTTTATTTTATCTAGGGAAATCGCCCCTAATATTCGAATAGAAAGACCAGGCCCTGGAAAAGGATGTCTACCTATCAAATCCTGTTTGATTCCTAATTCCTTTCCAACCTTACGCACTTCATCTTTAAATAGTGATCTCAGTGGCTCGACTACACTTAAATTCATTTTTTCTGGCAATCCACCAACATTGTGATGACTCTTTATGGTCATGGATGGTCCGATGACAGAAGAAGATTCTATTACATCAGGATATATGGTGCCTTGTGCTAAAAATTGTGCTTTGTTGTGCGTTTTCGCTTGCGCTTCAAACACTTCAATGAAAACATTACCAATAGTTTTTCTCTTCTTTTCTGGATCTGATTCGCCGTCTAGTCTTGATATAAATTGATCTGTTGCATCTATCGGAAATAGATTCAGATTCATCCCTTGATAGGATTCAATGACTTCCTCAAATTCATTTTTACGTAAAAGACCATTATTGATAAAAATACACTTTAGTTTGTCTCCTATTGCTCTGTGCAATAATACCGCTGCTACACTAGAATCAACTCCTCCCGATAATCCAATAATCACTTCCTTATCACCTACCGTCTCTTTTAATTCTTTGATGGTCTTTTCAATGAAAGAAGCGGGTGTCCATTCTTCTTTCGCTTCACAAATTTGGATGACAAAGTTCTCTAATAACTTTTTTCCTTCCAATGTGTGCGTGACTTCAGGATGAAATTGAACTCCATACACCGGATTATTAAAAATTCCTTTCTTGGATCTAAAACCAGCCACGGGAATAGAATCCGTTTTAGCAATCACTTCGAATTGATCCGAAAGATGATCTACACTATCTGCATGTGACATCCATACTTGGCTTCCATTCTCTATATCTTGAAAAAGCGGTGATGATCTACCATTCAAAACTATAGAAGCCTTTCCATATTCTCTCTTTTCGGACTTAGATACGACCCCATTAAAATACTTGTTTAAATATTGGGCACCATAGCAAATCCCTAAAACGGGCTTTTTATCTATAATCGCCTGCAGATTTGTTTCTAATAATCGCTCCCCATTCACAGAAAAAGGGCTTCCAGAAAGAATAATCCCCTTGCATTTTGGATCATCTAATGATGGCATCCTGTCAAAAGGGATAATTTCTGCGTATACATTGAGTTCTCTGACTCTTCTTGCAATAAGCTGAGTATATTGGGAGCCAAAATCCAGTATGTGTATATAGTCTACCATCGTCGCCAAAAATAATCATTTATCTACGGTAGATAGCATGATAATTGGTAGTTTTAATACATAAATCACTAGAAATGCGAGGAAATAGCTTTGGAAAGGCATTTTGTATCACAACCTATGGAGAATCTCATGGTACTGGCATCGGCGTTATAATCGATGGATGCCCTGCAGGATTAGAATTGAACGAAGCTTATATAAATAAGGAGCTTGCACGAAGAAGGCCCGGCCAATCGAGCATTGTTACCCAACGAAAAGAGCCAGATGAGGTCAGAATATTATCTGGTATTTTTGAAGGTAAAAGTACGGGTACTCCAATATCCTTATACATTGAAAATAAAAATCAAAAATCGAAGGATTATGGTCATATAAAAGATAGTTTTCGTCCCTCTCACGCCGATTATACCTATACTGAGAAATATGGTAATCGCGATTATCGTGGTGGCGGAAGATCTTCTGCTCGTGAAACCGCTGCCAGAGTTGCTTCGGGTGCCATCGCAAAGAAGCTTTTAGAAAAACAAAATATAGAGATTACCGCCTTTGTAACCCAAGTTGGCACATTAAAATGGGATGGAAGTCTAAGCTCAAAGAACAAGCTTTATATCGAACAAAATCCTGTTAGAGTTCCCAACACAAAAATGGCTCTACAAATGGAAAATTACATCAAAGAAGTACGCAAAGACGGTGACACAATCGGTGGCATTATAAAGTGTGTCATCGAAAATGTACCCATAGGGTTAGGTGAACCTGTCTTCGATAAATTGCATGCTGATTTGGCAAAAGCCATGCTTTCTATAAATGCAGTCAAAGGTTTTGAATATGGTTCTGGATTCTCTTGCGTCGCTATGAAAGGTTCTGAACACAATGACTTATTTAGAGAAGAAAACGGAGCTGTAGTCACTGACACAAATTATTCTGGTGGTATCCAAGGAGGTATCTCAAATGGCATGGACATTTATTTCAATACTGCTTTTAAGCCTGTAGCTACCATCATGCAATCTCAGAAATCCATTGACAAAAATCTAAATGTAAGTATGGTCGAAGGAAAAGGAAGACATGACCCATGTGTTGTGCCGAGAGCGGTTCCCATCGTAGAGGCAATGGCTGCTCTGGTTTTGGCGGATCATATTTTGAGGAATCGGATTGTGAGGATGGGTTAGGGATTGTGAAGATGGGTTAGGGATATAAGGAAGTGGATTATATTTTGATTTATGATTCTGTGCCCGTATATATATTATAAAGATAATTTGATATTCTAAAAATTATCATGAGATCAGTATTTTAGAATCGTAGCTACAAGCTACGAATATCGGAGTTATTCTTGATTGAAAAATATTACTATTAAATACAAAAAAGCATTAAATAGAAATTGAGATTTAATTTCGTTAAACAAAGTAACATTAACCATGTTTAGATAGCAAACAGTTGATAAATAATAAAAAAATTGGCGCAATTCACATCTATTCTATGACCGTTTCCCATATGAAAATCACATTACGCCTTGCAAGCATCTACAATCTTATTTGGGGCGCATGGGTGGTTTTATTTCCAAATCATTTTTTCAATTTAGTTGGAATGGAACCTCTAAACCATCCTATGGTTTGGCAAGGAATGGGGATGGTCATAGGTGTCTATGGTTTAGGTTATTGGTGGGCATCTTACGATCCGATGAGGCATTGGCCGATTATCGCAGTTGGTGCTTTAGGTAAAATTTTTGGCCCAATTGGATTCCTTTTTAACTACTTACAAGACATCGTTCCTTTTGAATTTATCTACACCCTATTTACCAATGATTTCATCTGGTGGATTCCTTTCTTCCTGATTTTGAAAAAAGTACATACTGAACATAAGTGGCAACTCACAAATAACTCGATTTCCTAACAAAATTCTTTCATTAATTTTGTGGTTCAATCTTCATTAAAGAATAAAGCTATTTGCTTCCAGTGTCCTAGTAAGTCTGCTCAATGAAAATAATCATCAAAATTTCTATACAAAATAAAAAGTGTTATGTCCCTAGCAATATTTCGACTTCTTTTTGATGCAGGTCTGGTTGTTCTAATTTGGATGGTTCAGCTTGTGGTGTATCCGAGTTTCACTTTCTACAATCTAAACAATTTAAGGCGTTGGCATGATAATTATACAAAGCAAATTACCTTTATCGTTATACCTTTGATGATCGGACAATTGACTGCCATTGGGATGCAACTTTGGTCGAATTTGACTTGGTATACAATGTTCAGCGGACTACTTGTCTTCCTATTATGGGGGTCTACGTTTTTGAAATTTGTACCGCTACACAATCGGATTACAGCTGGAGATTTTGATGAGAAGACATTGGACGATTTGGTTCGTTATAATTGGGGCAGAACAGTTTTATGGTCTGTGCTTTTTTTGATTTCGGTGGGATCGGTTTGGTAAGAATAGCATCGAATAAAATTAGACAGGTGAATGAAGATCCATTATAATACAGTATGATTAGTCCAACTAACATATCGAAGTCTACTGGTATATCGGTAATCTTTTGGATTTTCAACCTAACCTACTCTTTTAGCATTTAAGTGAATGCAATAATTCTATGATTAATCTATTTTCCACTTTCTAAAATTCAATCCACCCTTTGAATATAAATGCAAGAAAGTATAGTTGATTTTAATTGGTGATTCTATTCCTAAACAAATTATAAAGGTAATATGAAATACTAAAATAATAATGAGATCAGCATATTAGAATCGTAGCTAAAAGCTATGATAATCGGTAATAATTCCTTCAGAAATAGTTGCCTCATCATTAATCCAATCAAGAATATTGATTAAAATTCTTTGCATGATGAATGAAAAATGCTTATTCGAATTAACTCCATGAAAATTTATAAAATGAGTGAAATTGAAGTAATAGCTTTTGTCATAAGTGTGGCTATCTAAGCATAACTATTCTGAATAATATCGCGTGCCAACTTTTCACTTGCGGTAAGCGTATATTTTCCGCGAGTTTCTTTGTACGGGTTCGGCATTGGTATCGACTTTTCATCGATTCTGTTAAAAATAGCAGGGTGTACGTAGTAACCACGGCATACCGTAGGAGTATTGCCCAATTCGGCCGCCACCATCTTAATTACGATATTACTGAACTTTTTGCGACTACCTTTTTTCTGGTCCTTAATTGCTTCGGAGTAGCATTCAATAGCCAATCGATTTGCCACCCAGGTTCTAAAATCCTTGCTTGAAAAATCGGAACCCATAAAACGCTGAATGTAGGAATTGACATCATCGCTATCAATATCTTGGAATTTACCTGAATTGTCCTTATACCTAAAAATCTCATAGCCCGGCAGTTCGGCAGCTTCCATAATAAAGGGGATTAATTCTTCATCATCAATATGCACTTCCCTATCTTTATTACTCTTTCCTTTAAAAGTAAACACGACCTCCTCTTCTTCAAGTGCCAAATGTTTTCTTCTGAGTGTGGTAAGTCCGTGTGTTCCGTTCTTTTTTAAATATTCCCTATTTCCAATACGAATACCATACTCATCTAAAATTAGGATAATAAGTGCAAGTAATTTTTTCTTATTCCATATCCTACCTTTTAAATCGGTATGCGCTTTTTTTCTGATCTTTTGTAATGCCTCAGAAAAATCGACCATCTTTCGATGCTTTTCTTCTTGCTTTAATCTCTCATAAACGGAGTGATAAATGTATTGTTTTCTTCCTTTGGCATCGCGGCCAATCGCTTGAATATGGCCATCATCGAAGCGACAAATCAACACATCTGACCACATAGGCGGTATGACCAATTTCCGTAGCCTCTTTAGGGTTGATTTGTCCGTAATTTTGCTACCATCTTCATCATAAAACGCAAAACCTTTTCCCGACTTTCGTCGAGAAATACCTAAGGCAGAATCATCTATTTCCCTTACTTTATTCATTTGTCCATTGGTAATTTGAAATTTATACGACGGCCCTATCTCGTCGGACTTTACTATAGCCACCCAATAGCGATTTTCCTCTTGCGTTAATTTATGCTTTTAGACTTCCAATCATTAAAATCGCCTATTACATATATGGCATCGGCATGTGGCGTCTACATTCTAAAAATCTTTCCCTTATTTTTGATAGCGACGGCGCCCTAACCAGCTAAAATCACTATATTTTTTCTGCTAATGCCATATAATTTTTTATTTATGATGACGGATCATTCTAGGCTGCGTTTCTGTGAATGCATGAACAGATATGCTATCCTAAATAATGATATATGCTGTCATCTCTTTTTAACAACTTATTATTTGGTAAGATAATAAATTTACCACTTAACTTTACAAATTAATAAGCGCAATTTATTTGATGTAGAAATAACCCTGATGCTAATTTTATAAACCATATTATTTCATTTGATTTGCTAAAATAAATTGTAAATTTTCCAAACGAGTGACCAGTTTGCTAATCCTATTTTAGAGCAATTAATTTTTTTATCGCAACTACTATAGAGTGCAAATTTTTTAATTAATTCCATGTTTAGCCATCTAGTTAATTTAGATGTTGTGAATTTGTAGATCTGCTTATTATTTATAAGATTTAAATTTTTGATTGCATATACCTAGTGTATTTACCTTGTGTCTATTCGACGGTTCCATCTAAGCAGAGTTGGCCTTTTAAGTACTAATCTATCACTATTAAAAAACCTCTCCTCCTAAGTCTAGAAATCATGAGGCTTTAGTGAGTTGCCACCACACCCTAAAGATTCACTTTCAATTCTCTCACTGTACTTTTTACGCCAATGTTCTTGGCCACATACAAGATCATACAATTATCAAGTGTTAGTCAAGTATAAGACTTTGTGCCATCGTTATTTTCTGGATCCATTAGAATAATTTTACTATCTTTCAATAGTAGGTGCAAGCTAGGTTCAATTAAACATAAAAAAGAAAAGCTAGATACGCCGTATATGAAGATTGTTGTCGGAAATTTAGGGCAAGTAACAAACTACAGATTAAAATACTAGAAAAATCAATGCAACATAAAGAAGAAATTTACATTATAGGTGCTGGAATAAGCGGATTGATTTCTGCTTTTGAACTGGAGCGAGAGGGCTATTGTCCAATCATCATCGAGCAAACAAATGAAGTTGGTGGAAGGGTCAAAACTATGCATGAAAATGGATATGATCTGGATCTAGGATTTCAGGTACTACTTACTGCTTATCCGTCAGCTAATAAATATCTTGATATGGATAAGCTTCAGTTGTGCAAACTAGAGTCAGGTGCATTGGTTTATGCGAACAACAAATCGCATCTAATTGGTGACCCTTTAAGGAATTGGAAATTACTCATTCCAACTCTTGTGGCAGATATCGGCTCTATTAATGACAAGCTGAAAATCTTAAAATTGAACATTAGATTAAAGCAAAAATCCATTGAAGAAATCTTTGAATCTCGCGATAAAACAACTCAAGAATATCTAATCGAATTTGGTTTCTCTTCCAAGATAATACAACGGTTTTTTAAGCCTTTTTTCGCAGGGATATTTCTGGAACCAGACTTAAAAACATCAAGCAGAATGTTTGAATTTGTTTACAAGATGTTTGGAAAAGGATTTGCTACGATCCCTAAATTGGGCATTGGAGAAATAAGTAAACAGTTGAAAAGCAAGTTGCATCAGACTGAGTTCATTTTCAATTGTAAAGTCGAAGAAATTACCAATGACCACATCCTTTTTCAATCAGGTGAAAAAAGAGCTCACGGAGGAGTCATTATAGCTAGTAACTCATCTTCGTTAATACCCAGCATTAAAGATCAAGAAATAGTATGGAAAGGATGCATGTGCGTATACTTTGAAGTGGATGAAACAAACATCCCAAGCAACACCATCGCACTCATAGCAGATGACAATAACTATGCAAATAACCTCTATGCTTATATAGATACTTCCACCGGTAAAACGATTCTTTCTGTCACCACTTTAAAGCATGCATATAAATCCGATAAGGATATCATTGACACGATTATTACTGAAGTCAAGAAATATGTAGGTTCCTCTAAGGTAAGTTACATACACCACTATAGAATCAATAACGCATTGCCGGACATTCAAAACCTTAGAACGACGGCACAACCCAACGAAAGTCAAGTATCAGAAAATGTATTTCTGGCAGGAGACTATTTACTTAATGGATCATTAAATGCCGCTATGGAATCTGGGCGATTAGCCGCATTAGGATTGACACAAAAAATTAAAGGAATTCATTTGGATAAATAAATTTGTAACTACAGATTAAACCAATGTCAAGAGAATAAAAGGCCTCAACAATAAAAATTTATAGGATATGTCTCATAGACTAAGACTGAAGAAAATTGTATTGACTTGGACTAATTTTGACGATACTTAAGCTATTATATAAAATTTAGTTAAAATTCCACACGATAAAACTGAGAAAGAGTTATATCGTTATAAGTAAAAAAATGTGATCTTATGAGAATTTTATTAATGCTCACCCTAGCTATAACCTTTAGTAATGTACCAATTTATGGTCAATTTGGAAAATTAATTGATAAAGCAAAATCAGCCATAAATATTGATGAAGCTGGTCTAGATATAGGTAACGGACTTAAAGAAGCGCTTCAAGTTGGTGTTGATGATGCTGTATCTTCACTGTCTCAGGTGAATGGATATTTGGATAGTCCATTCAAGGTTCTTATTCCAGCAGATGCACAGAAAATCGTGTCCACAGTTTCAAAAATACCTGGCTTTACAAACGTAGAGACAGACCTCATCAATAAAATGAACGAGGCAGCGGAGTTGGCTGCTGAAAAAGCTGGTCCAATATTTCTGGATGCTATAAAAAAGATGACCATAAAAGATGCGACAAATATTTTAATGGGTGATAAAGATGCTGCCACTACATATTTGGAAGGAACCTCTCGAAAAACACTATATCAAGAATTTATGCCAATCATTCAAAATGCTTTAGACGAGGTAGGTGCTCGGTCCTTGTGGGCAAATACAGTAACTGCTTACAATAAGATTCCATTACAAAAGAAACTGAATCCTGAACTCGATGACCATGTTAATAATAAAGCCCTGGATGGCATGTTTAGCATGATTGAAGAAAAAGAAGAAGGTATCCGAAATAATGCTGAATTACGGACTAGCCCATTATTGCAGGAAGTATTTGCGAAGCAAGATAAATAGAGTATTGCTTGTAAATAGAAGTTTGATGCCCGATTGGTCTAGAGTGTTGATATACAAAGATTAGATAACGAATTAATCGCTATCTATTATTTAGTGGAAAGCCCCACCACCTAAACCGCTCAGATTTTACTTATGTCTTTTTTTTGCGACAGTCGCAGGGGTTAGAATAGGACATTGTTTGTTTTATGAACCTCAATATTATTTATCTCATCCTTTTGAAATGTTTCTTCCATTCAAAATCGAAAATGGGGTTTTGAATTTACAGGATTTCAAGGTCTCGCAAGTCATAGAGATATGTTGGCTGTCTTCATTGCAATATGGATATTCAGTATTATATCTAGATATAGTATATTTTCAATTTTAAATAATATTTCCATAGGAGGAACTTTAACGGCAGTTTCTTTCAAACTTGGAAATTTCATGAATTATGAAATAATTGAATAAGCTACTGAAGCTAATCCTTTTTCAACTGGACGATGGTTCTGATAATTGAAGTTGAAAGATTAGACTGTGACGACATCAAGTCTTAATCCTTTTTCAACTGGACGATGGTTCTGATACCAAAAGTATCCTACTGCTAATGGCCACAACTGTGTCTTAATCCTTTTTCAACTGGACGATGGTTCTGATTTATTAATAAGCTTACATTAGATGAAAACCAAGATATGTCTTAATCCTTTTTCAACTGGACGATGGTTCTGATGATTAAAAAAATATGGGTAAAGTAAAACAGCATAAGTCTTAATCCTTTTTCAACTGGACGATGGTTCTGATACACGCAGATATATTAGCTAGCGGAAAAGCTAACAAGTCTTAATCCTTTTTCAACTGGACGATGGTTCTGATTCAAGATAATGAGATGCTAGGCATCAACACAAATAGGGTCTTAATCCTTTTTCAACTGGACGATGGTTCTGATTTAAAAGTAATAAGAAACAAAATAACAAGGCACCTATACCGGCACCTAATAGTTCTTAAATTACATAAAACATACTACATGCAGGCCTTCACCCGTAAAATAGTCGGGATGACAGGATTTGAACCTGCGACCACACGGCCCCCAGCCGTGTGCGCTACCGGACTGCGCCACATCCCGAGAGTACTGTCATGTACCCCATTCGATCTAATAATCGAAAGTAAAAAATAAAATTTACAAAACGCTGAATCAACTCTGAATTTTTAGGCAAAAAAAAGAGCATCTATCATATCAATAGATGCTCTATATATCAGTCAATATTATATTTTATTTAGCAAGTACTATTCGTTCTAGCACTCTTTCGGAAGTATCAACATCTGTAATCTCAAGCATATAAATTCCATTATTTAATTCATTTAAATCTATGGTTGCTTGGCTAGAAGAAGTGATCATTAGTTTGCCAGTTAAGTCATATACATTTAACTGTAAATCCAATTTTCCATCTGTATCAACATTGACAAATTGGTTTGTTGGATTCGGATAAATACTGATTACTGTATCACCTAACTCATGAGTTGAACTTTGAAGTTCTCCCTCACAGGTACATCCGTCTGCTAAAACCACATCGTCTATCGTTTCATCATTTCCATCATCACAAGCAGTTCCTTCGTCTTGTGCTGCACCTATATCTGGATTATCATCATCACAATCATCTTCAGCTGCAACGCCATCCGCATCGGCATCTACAAAGGAAATGGATCCCATGCAAGTACATCCATCAGCTTGAATTAGATCGTCAGTTGTAACATCATCGCCATCATCACAAGCAGTGCCTTCAGCTTGCATAGCTCCCACTTCAGCATCGCTGTCGTCGCAGTCATCATCTTCTTCTACTCCATCTCCATCGGCATCAACAACTTCTCCTCCTCCGTCATCTAACCATGACTCACCATCTGTCCTTTCTAATGTAATATCCGCAGCTTCACCATAATCATTCGTCCATCTGAAAGTCATTCTACCTCCATCGGTAGTTTGATCACTTATAGTATATACTTCATCCCATTGACTAGATCCAGTAACACTAAATGTAGAACCTTCTACTAAAATTCTTAGATCACCATTAGGAAAGCCATCTTGAGTGTCTACTTGAGTATAACAAGTATAATATGCGCCAAATGACATATCTTCATATTGGGCACCAAGTGTATCAATAGTGTACGCGATGAATACATTCTCGCTTTCCTCTTCTAAAATAACCATACCTGACCAAGCATTATCTGCACACTCATCCCATCCAATACCAGCTTCAGTACTTGCTGCAACTGCCGTACCGTTCATCGTACCTGCGAAAGCATTGAAGTCATTGCCTTCTCCTCCTCCTCCAGATTCTTCTATAAAGTCTAATTCATCCGTTCTTGTAAGAGTTACTTGGGCGCCTTCACCGTAATCATTTGTCCAATTAAAACTCATAGTACCTCCTTCTATACTAAAATTTGAAGTACTATAAACTTCCTCCCATTGGCTCGCACCGGTAATAGCAAAAGAATCACATTGATAAACCAATCTTAAATCTCCATTAGGTAAATTTTCTTGTGCTTCTGTCTCATAACATGCATAATATGCTCCCATTGACATATCTTCATATCTAGTTCCAGTTTCATCTGTAGAGTAAATAATGAATACGTCTGGACTTTCTTCAACAAATTCTACTGTACCTTCCCACAAAATGCTAGCACAATCATCCCAACCTATACCAGCATCTTGACCTGTAACAATGGTTACTGCATCAAAAACACCGCCTTGATTCGTAATACAATCTTGAGAAATTAAGGGAAAAGTAAAAAATAGAATAAAAAAAGGTAAAAAGTTTTTCATAAGCCTAAATTTAATTTGAAAATATATGAAAAGATAGTGAAATTTAGGCGATATCCAATTAAAGTATAATTGTTATTTGTTATTTTTTTACGCATCATTTTCCGTTTCCTTCAGAGTTAAGGTCAGCTTTTATTTGCTGCTTAAATGATTCTTTAAATTCGGCTAAGGTCCCAAATTCCTTCCGATAACGAATTCCTACACCATATTTCCATTCCCTCGCTGACACGATTTCATCGTAATCATTCTTACCATATACTCGTAATTTCAGCCGGCGATCCTCTGTCAAAGCATACTCCAAAACAGTATTATAAAATAAGTAATTACCAACAATTTGCGTACTAATGGTATTTGATTCTCGCACATAATTTGTCCCTAAATCTACACTCCATCGATCATTTTTAAATCTTGGTTTGAAATGAACTTCGATTTCATCTGGAGCCAATCCAGTATTTGCAAATTGACCATTATTTACAATATCATTTTTACTAAATCCAATTTCGAAATCAATTCCAGAGATCAATCCGTTTTCTACCAAAGCTTCTTCTACTAGGCCTGATAACAAATAAGACAACTGACTGGAGATAAATTCACTCACAGTATTATAGGTTGTTTTACTTAGGTTGTTCGTCGTATAAAATGTTTCGGCCAATGGATCATTGGAAGGTAGAAAGCTTCCGAATAGCAATAGTCCTGCTACTTGATCATTCATATCTGCGGAATTCTGTCGAAGTATTCTCAACTTATTATTTGCATGAGACTTCAATTCTCCCTGTAATTCTGGCAATTCAATATCAAAATTTATTTCAGGATTAAAAAGACTCCCAGTGATGATAACTCCAAGATCCACTTCGGTCGATCGTTTAGCCTCTTGTTGCAACGCTTCAGAACTACCACTAGCCGAAATATATTCTGCTAAAAACACACTCACTGGAGAATTCAACCCTTCGTATTCAGCTTGTATATTAAGTGTCGCATCCAGGGGATCTCCAGTCCAAACTACCGTTCCTCCCCTTTTCACTTTAAAAGGTTTTGCTACGATACTAAAAGCCGTAAATAAATATTCCCCTGATTCCACTGTATACCGTCCAAACACATCAAAAGTACCTGTACGTTCGGATATCATCCTTATGTTACCACGACCCCTTCCTGAAATTTTATCATTCGCTCGATCATCAAAAATTATATTGACGAGGGCATCAGGTGTTATCGTCAGGTTCATTTCTACATTAGATCCCTCCAGCACTAACTCTTGCAGTTCCGTCGTATCTTTATCAAACTCATACAACGTCCCTGCTTTGACAAATTGAATAAAACTTTCTTCTACTTCCGTATAATCTGACTCGACTGGAATATTCAAAGTGGTCCCTGGCAAAGTCGTTGCAGTGATTATAATATTTGTATGCGAAAATGGTCCTTCGAAGGTAATCAAACCAGCACCTGTACAGGAACCATAGTAACTAGAGTTATCAAACTTATCTGTATCTAGCATCAGAAATTTATCAGATTCAATTTTCAAGCCTAGTGAAAAATCTCCAAAGAAATCATGATATAAGCCCCCAGTCAAAGTTGCCTCATTTCCATATTTATCATTCAATATACTATTTGAGACATCTATAATTTTTTCAGTAATTCGCACTTCTTGATTGGACATCGTAAAGTGATTACCTAGATAGTTTACGGTAACTCCTGCGTGTTCTACTGTAGCTATACCTCTCAATTTTATATTCGGTATATTTCCTTTTATGCTACCCTTTAAATCAAAATCCCCATGTGTCTCTGATATCCCATCTTTTATAATGTATTCAAATAATTCTATTTTAAAATTTTCTCCAATTAGCTCCCCGTCCAATTCCATCGTTTCCTTATCGACAAGTACATCGGCCCTTACTATTTGCCCATCTGATGCTCTAAATATATCAAGATCTAGATTATAATCTTTATCCGAATTTTCATTTACATACAGAGATACGGCTCCATAGTTATCCCCGTTTAGTACTATGCTATCCATCTGTACACTTCCCAATAATAGAGGTTTCTCAAAAACATTATCGGCTTGCAGAATTACATTTATCGGACCTGAGAAATAAATATTATCATAATCAATGATTGGGTTTAATAATTCAAAATCCAATTCCTTTATCTGGAGTAGTATGTCCTTGCCGTTCCTAGAAGTAATTTCGATAGATCGTTGTCCATCATCCAATCCAACATTTTGCAATTCAATGTATTTATCCCCATAGATGATCTTATTGTCAGGATTAAAAAACCAATCCGTATTTAACATTTTCCACTTATTTTCAATAATATGCATATGGAGATTCTTCTCTACCGGCAGGACCTCAACCAAGAAATCAACCGAAATGAGAGAATCAATTTGATCTTCTCCAATGATCCCGACCGTAAGTAAATTTTCTTTAAGATTTGCACTTAAACTGATAAAATCTCGATAGGTATTTCCTGAAAAAAATTGATCTGCATTTAGATCCAAATTACTCTGGCCATCATCATGCAAGAAATTTAGATCAATAAGAGACAGTTGATTTTCCTTAAATATAATCGTATCTATAGTAGTTTCTAATTCGATCTTTTCTGTCTTAGAATTGAGACTTCCGTACACATCTAATTTTTTGATGCTTAACTCTGGTAGATCAAAAAATGCTAACAAATTCTTACTATCCTCGATGTGTACTTTATACTTAAAATCTTGACGGTCCGATATGTCTTTACGAGGTACAATTAGGTATTCAGACCAAGCAGGATTTTCTTTGCTTACTAAATTTACAAAATCGTGATATAAGTAATTAAAATTTACTCTTCCATCCAAGGCTAGATCCAATGCCTCTGAAATGACTTCTATATAACGTCGGCCATCTAACTTAGGAGTAGATGCTATATAGATGCTGTCAAAGTGATTCGACTTATCATTTATACTAACAGACAAATCTCTAATCATGGCCTCGCCTTCAAAATCATCCAAATTACTACCAAACAATTCCACATCTAAATTTCCATAAAATTCGATTGAATCTTTAGATAGATTCAATCCTTTAAGATTCAGTTTATCAATTTGTGCTACAAAATCTCCCCTCACTTTTTCATCTTCATAAATGAAACTACCGTCAAAATCAATGATGGCACTTGGATCATTCAATAAAAATTTACCGATGAATAAGTTCTTTTCGAGTTTCCCATCTAATTGTAAATCTTCATACAAATGTTCCTTGAAATAAAAGCTATTGAGAGAAGCATCTAGATCAGCAGTGGCATTTTGACTTGTTAATCCTGAACCATTTTTTACGCTGGTAGTAAAGGAAACAATACCAAAATCATCATTTCCACTCCATTCAGCAAGATCAAAATTGAATAGTTCTAAATCTCCACTGTACTTTGCATTTTGCCGCCCACCAGCAAGATCCAACTGCATATCTGTAACCGCCCGTCCTAATTCTGTAGTCAAATCACCAAAGGCCACAAAATTATCTACAAATCCATCAAAACGACCTTTAAAATTTATATCTCCAAGCTTATAAAAATTATCAGGAGGATTAAAATTAGGTATTACCTGCGACAATTTATACATGCTCGTATTCAGCTTCTCAACCTTTACGTTTATCGTAGTAGCACTTTCAGAATCCAATATATTTCTAGCTCTAAAATCTCCAGTAAAGGTCACTTTGTTGGGTACGATGAGAGACAATTCCTGAGTAGAAAAATTGTTTACACGACCATTTATGATTCCATTTAGAAAGATGGTTTCGCTTATATTTTTTTGGATAAAATCTTCCTTTTCTATAGCTGGAATCAAATAAGCAATATCCTTGATTGCCACTTGAGAATTATTAAAATTAAAATCTAAGAAAACTCGATTTGCAAAGTCTTGGAAATCTTCTAAGTTTCGATATTTTAAATCGGCGGCAAGATTGATTTGAGAATTACTAGTATTTAGAAGATAATCCTGAATGTTTATTTTCCTATCCGTAAAAGATAGATTACTAGAAGCCATTTTTTCTATTTTGAATGCATGGTCTAGCAATACTGAGAAATGATCCAAACTTAATCTTGATTCATTTTCTAAATCAAATATAAAATCCTTTACATCTAAATTTACATCAGTTGCATTGAAGTTTCGATAATCTAAAGCCACATCCTTATTGACAATTTTAGGGGTCACATTATCAAAGTAGCCATCTTGAATGTGTAGATGTCCAACGAGAATGATCGGTAATTTAGTTGCATTCTCTGCAGTTATCTCGTCTTTGTCTTGAGTCTCTTCATTCAGCAGCGTGTTGTCACCCTCGTGGTCATTTAGGTTATCAATATTATGATCTCGCTTCTTATGAATTTTATTATTCGCTAACCTTATGAATGGACTAATTAACTCAAGATTGCCAATGTCGAAATACATGGAATCTAAATCTAATTTATTCAATGATAAAAATCCAGAAGGAAGATTGAGATACAATTCATTACCTTCATCATTATTACGAATCTTAATATCTTCAAAATGAACCGCTGAAAGTTCCCAATGAAATTTTGGGTTATCATTATTTTTCCTCTTTGTTCTGGGTTTGATCAGATTGGATAATAATGCCTGCCAATTGTTGAGCTTTGCATTTTCTTCCTTATCCAAATTAAGATAGACTTCCTTAATGATGATTTCATCCAAATACAATTCATTTCTCAAGACTGATTTTAGATTGTCTTTTAAGGTTGAGCTTAAATAACCTATGGATAGTAAGGTGTCATTTTGATCACTGAAGATGCCCACGTTATGTAGATTTAAGCCTTTTGAATAATCTAAAGAAAGGCTATCAACTTCTATTCGACCCTTTATATCTTTGGATATAAAACTGGTAATTTTTTGAGTGGCCCAATTTTGAACTTTTGGTTTAGTGAGCGCATAACCCAATAGTATGAATACAAACAATATAACAATCAAAAAGAGGAACAATATTTTGAACCATCTTGGGATAATACTTTTCTTGCTTGTTTTACTGTTTTTCAATTAGTTGTTTAATTTATTTAACTGTAAAGATGAAAATAAGGGCTTTGAATTTCATTTTTTAACAGAATTTTACATTTAAGCATCATTAGCAAGTTTTTCGTACAAAGATCGAACTTGAACCGCCTCTTTCACATCGTGTACTCTTAAAATGTTTGCTCCGTTTTGTAAACTCACCATATGCAAGGCAGAAGTAGCCGACAAAGCACTCTCTGTCGTAATCTCTAAATAATTAGTAATCATAGACTTACGGCTCAATCCGATCAAAATTGGGCATTCAAGTATCTCTAAGATTGATAGTTTGTTTAAAATCATAAAATTATCATCGATGCTCTTTCCAAAGCCAAAACCTGGATCAATAATAACTTGTTGCACTCCCTTACTTTTCAAAGCTGCTAGTTTCCTTTTAAAAAACCGCAGAATATCAAGAGTAACATTATCATACCTTGGATTATTTTGCATCGTTTCTGGATTTCCTTGAGCGTGCATAAGAATATAAGGACAATTCCATTGAGAAACTACATCTATCAGTGTAGTGTCTACACTCCAAGCACTTACATCATTGACAATATCGAATCCATGATCCAAACAAAATTTTGCAGTCTCTCCGTAAACAGTATCAATTGAGAACAAAATTTGGGGATAATTTGATTTTAAATCAGGAATAAATTGCTTTAATCTCTTAATTTCAGCTTCTTGAGGTATAAATTTGGCTCCAGGTCTAGTCGAAATCGCTCCAATATCTATGATATCTACCCCTTCATTTACCATTTTTCCTACCCTATTAAAGAAAGCTGTAGAGTTTGTAATTCGGCTATCCTTGAAATAAGAGTCAGGTGTCATATTAATAACTCCCATAATATATACTTTCCGAATATTAAACATTTTTATAATAGGTTTTGTAAATATGTAAGAAATATTACATATTATATTTAAAAATGAAAAATACTATCTAAAATTCCTCTAATTGCATGATAATTGTTAATTTTATCATTAGAGCTTCTTTCCCAATTACACACGACGAATTTTTAAAAGAATTAATAACCCAATGTGAAAGCGATTAACAACTACATTTTCGATCTCTGCATATTATTTGGTGCAGCTCTATTACTCTCATTCTCACTTTCAAGTTTTAATAAACAAGAAATTTCAAGACCCTCTAACGATATTGAAATTCCTAAATACAATACAAAATTTGGATTCGAGACGGATGTTTACTACTTAGACCAATACAAACTTGAAAAAGATCAATATTTAAGCGATGTACTTTTGTACGAAGGCATAGAATTTAAAAAGATCGTCCAAGTAGAAACAAATTCCAAGAGTATATTCAATATAAGAAATTTCAAAGCAGGAAAATCATTTTATCTGATTCGACCAGATACATGTGTTGCTCCTATATGTATGGTCTATGAGCCAGATAAATACTCTTATGTCCAATATTTTTTCAATGATAAAGCAACCGTACACCAGGTCAAAAAGCCTGTAATCACTTGTGTAGAACAGGTCTCAGGCATCATTGAAGGTACACTATGGGATGCCATGGTAGAGCAAAATCTTTCTCCCGCATTGATCGATAAAATGGAAGATGCACTTTCATCAAGCGTTGATTTCTATCACACTAAAGTAGGCGATCGCTTCAAATTAATGTACGAAACACAGTATGTAAATGGTGAAAAAGTTGGTATCGGTGATGTGCTAGGGGCTGTATATAAGAATAATAATGGTGAGCACTATGCCATTTATTACGAGAATGAAAACTATATGGGGCATTATGACACAGAAGGCAACCCAACAAAAAGAAAGTTTCTTCGTGCTCCTGTAAAGTATTCTAGAATATCATCTCGTTTTAGTTATAGTCGATTGCATCCGATAAAAAAGAGAAGAATACCTCATTTAGGGACTGATTATGCTGCAGCTCATGGTACGCCAATTTTTGCCGTAGCAGATGGTATAGTCGAAAAAGCGAGCTACAACTCAGGAAATGGTAAATATGTCAAAATTAAGCATGATAAGATTTATCAGACTCAATATTTGCATATGTCAGGCTTTGCTAAAAACATAAAACGAGGTGCGGCCGTAAAACAAGGACAAACTATCGGTTATGTTGGCTCAACAGGTTTGGCTACCGGTCCTCATGTTTGTTTTAGGTTTTGGAAGAATGGAAAACAAATTAACCACTTAAGAGAAAATTTCCCTCCAGCAAACCCATTACCGAAAGATGAAATTGAAGAATATTTTAAGTTTCGAAACGAAATTGTAGATGTTTTAGATAATATTTCTTACCGGCAAAGTAATGAATTATCTGCTTTGGTGTCGGACTAAAAATCAAGCTTTCTCAAGGGAAAATCCAAAAGTAGATCCTACATTTAAGGTACTTCTGACGTTGATGGTTTGGTGATGGGCTTCAATGATGTGCTTGACAATTGATAGTCCCAATCCAGATCCACCTTGAGGTCGTGATCTGCTATGGTCTGCTCGATAAAATCTATCGAAAATATGTTTTTTGTGACTCTCATCGATACCAATTCCATTATCCGATACTTCTACTAATATGTTTTCTTCCATATCATAAAATCCGACATTTGTATGACCTCCTTCCTTACCATATTTTATAGAATTTGAGATGAGATTGATTAGGACTTGCCTAATATTCTCCCTATCTGCATGGACTTGATATGGAACATTTTCCTGAATATTCAATCTAAGCTTGATATCTTTTTCTTTAGCGGCCCCTTCTAAGTCATAAAACACTTCCTGAACTAGCTTGTATATATCAAAATCTGTTTTTTCTAGTATTATTTTTCCGAATTCTAATTTATTGATAAGCTCTAAATCATCAACAATGTTCTGTATTCTCTCAATATTCTTTGCCGCTCTATTTAGGTACTTAAGATTGATGTTTTCATCATAGAGCCCTCCTTCTAGTAGTGTGTGAATGTAACCTTGGATACTGAAAATTGGAGTTTTAAGTTCATGTGAAATAAACCCTACGTATTTCTTTCTATATTCTTCTAGGGTCCTTAAAGTCGATAATTCCTTCGTAGTATTTTCCGCCCATTGCAATACATGATCGTTTACTTCATCAATAGAGTTATCATGATGCATGATCATTTTTGATTTGTTCTCTCCAAGTTTCGAATCACTAATAACTTTATAAATTACTTTTATTTTCCGAGTCACAAGGGATTCAAATAGATATCTTAAGGCTAAGAATAATAGAATGAAAGTCAATAATTGAAAAAGAATAAAAAACACAAGATTTTTATTTCCTGAAGAACTTATATCTGAAAAAAATATTAGAAGTAGATAGAATAGAATATTCATGCCAATCGTACACACTGTTACGATCATAGTAATCTGCCTTATGGTCACATTTTTAAACATTTAAAAATCAAATTTATACCCCACACCTTTTATTGTATTAATATATTGACTCCCAATCTTTTCACGTAATTTTCTGATATGCACATCGATGGTGCGGTTACCGACAATAACCTCACTCCCCCAAACCTTAGATAATATCTCAGATCTTTCAAACACTCTACCAGGCCGGGATGTTAATAATTTCAAGAGATCAAATTCTTTTTTAGCCATAGGAATTTTCTTCTGTTTGATTCTTACTACGTATTGATTATAATCTATTTCCAATTCGCCAAATACACGGGGCTCATCTTTTTCTTTATCGATCAGCTTTGGATGCCTTCTCAATAAGGCTTTTATCCTGCTTATCAATACTTTGGGCTTAATTGGTTTAGTGACAAAATCATCCCCACCCGACTCCAACGCCGATATATGTGTGAATGATTCAGACCTAGCTGTCAAGAAACAAATAAGGATTTCTTTAGAGAACGGCAATGTTCGTATTTTTGTACAAAGTTCTATCCCATCCATCCCAGGCATCATAACATCAAGGATTGCAATGTGGGGTTTGATTTCCTCTGCTAATTTATAACCTTCGATTCCATTACTTGCTGTATACACCTTGAAATTCTCTTTGGATAAATTATATTCTAATATTTCTAGAATATCTTCTTCATCATCTACAACTAAAACTCTTACTAATTTCATTTATCTGAATTATTAGATTTTCTAGATTAATCACTTATCCATCATTTAAACGATTTTAAATTATCACCTTAATATCTAATTATTAATTTTTTTTATTCAAAATTACGATCGTACTGTCCATGAGTTGGCGATATAAATCGTCTGACTTTTGTATTTCTACTATATCCATCTGAATATCAAGTATTTTTATATTATAAATTTCTTCAATTTCTTCTAAGTACTTGATCCTCAGAGTGTCTTCTCTTTTCGATTTTTCCTTAGCTATAAGTTGCTCCGCAAATTCCATATCTGCAATTACTTTAGCCAACGTTTTGAGATCATGCTTCAATGTAGGTTTTGAGTCCTTTTTGTTACATCCGAACACAATACCTCCAAGTACAAGAAGAAAGAATGTAATGAAACGAAATTTTGCCATAGTTAATAATATATATTAATACAAAATTTGCTTTGGAAGGTAAATGTTTGTGACAGAGGTATTTTCAGGTAAAATCGAAGACCATGTATCTGCACTTGAAACCAATTGAGCAATCCCGCAAGTAGGGAGATTATCTATGAAATTTTCTTTTTGGAATCTATTGACAAAGTAAGTCCAAAGAGGATTGTGCCCAAATAAAGCAATCACTTTGTAATTTTCAGGTGTCTCATGGATTGTATACATAACGTCAGAGTCATTCCCAAAATATAAATCACGCCTTATATCCAATTCATCTTTAACTTTAAAGGCTTTATGAAAGAATGAGGCAGTGGTTTTAGCTCTCACTGCATGACTTGAATAAACTAATTCTATTGGATCCTCTATGGTATTGTATAGAAAATCCGCCATTTTAGGACCATCATGTTTTCCTCGTTTATTTAATGGTCGTTTCTGATCCTTTAACCCAGGTTCTTTCCAGCTACTTTTTGCATGTCGAATGATGTATATATACTTCACCTTAATTATGAATAATTTAAATATGTAAAGATACTTTAATGTTTTATAAAAAAAAGACTCTTACAGTAAGGGACAATTATTCTAGATTATTGTTCTTATATTTACCTGTTACTACTTTCAAAATGGCAGATCCTCTTAAAAATATCGAAACTTTATTTAGCGAAGGTCATTGGCTAAAGGCCGAAGAGTTGTTTGATTCTGAAAAGGTCAAATATGAAGTGGCACAACCAAAAAAGAATGATTTCCTTTTCACATTTGAAAAGACGAAAACTGCGATTAAAGTAAAGTCCAGTTCGGTGATTCATTCTTGCTCATGTGCAGATTATCGAGTCATAAAAGAATGCCCACATGTACTTGTTGGGTTATTATACATAAGAAAACTAAGGTCCGAGCTTAAAAAACCAGTTAAGGCTCCAAGAAGTAGGGACTCATTCACTAGTAAATTAAATTTAAAAAGTATCCTAAGTCAAGCAAGCCCCGAAGAAATCAATCAGTTTTTGAGATCTTATTCTGTAAAGGATAAATCATTTGCATTAGCCCTTAAGGTGCATTTTGCACGTAAAATTGAACTTGATAACAACAACGACAAGTATGTTGAGATATTCAAATCTGTTGTAAAGCCTAAAACGCATAAATACAACAAGTTAACCCTCAATCATAAACGTGATTTGCATCGAACGTTAGATGATCTACTAGATAATCTAAAAGACGCAATGTCAATGGAGCAATTCCGAGAAGCAATGTATATTATCACAAATGCTTTTGAAAATATCTTTTATGTTAGGAAGAACTACCAAAATAGAAATGAAAGACTAGCAGAGCAAGAAAGTGGCTACATTCAGGTGTTTTCTCAATTATTAGAACAAAAATTACCCCCTGTACTATTGACTGAGCTGAAAGGGAAGATAATAGACATTTGCATGCTCTCTTATTTTACACCCCTTCCAAATAACTTTGTAGCTCCATTTATAAAGCACAAATTACTTACACCTGCAAAAGCCAAAGATATAATCAATTTATTAATTCCAAAAATGAATGTTTATGAGGAATTTGTAAATGAATATATTTTAGTTTGTTTACTATTATGTGAATTAGATTTATCCTTTTCTGACTTAATCCCTGATAGTATAAAAATTAGCTCAGTAAATGATAAGATTATAAAAATGGATTTTGAAGAATTTCCAAATCTTCCACTTCGAATCGCGAAATATAGGATTGATCAAGGAAAATCTGACAAACGATTGGAGCAATTTTACATTAAGGGCTTAATCGTCGCTGAAGATAAAAACATATTTAGTCAGATAAAAACTTTCTATCAGACACATAAGGATCTCAATCTCACCATCCGTATAATTCAAAATTTAGATGAAGATTTCTTAAAAAAGAATCTCAAAAAGATCAATTCCATTTTTGTAGAAGAAGAAATTGGGATCAGACTCGAAGTATTCAAAGCTACAGATCAGGTGGATTTATTATTTGATGAGCTTTTAGCAGATGGAGAATTGCATCACTTGTGGGAACACGATGAAATAATCGAACCTCTTGGAGAAGATAAGTTGAAATACATATATGATGAGTTGTTGATCAAACACTTAACTGTATATGCCGGCACTAAAGGAAATGATGCGGTCAATACAACTATACAGAAACTAACTGCTCTAGGATATAAAAAGATAGCAAAAGGGTTACAGACCAAGGTAAGAGATAAATTTTCTCATCGTAAGTTCCTATTGCAAAACATCTTATAAATTTATTAGGGATAATCAGAAGTTAGAAGAGTTAAGCTACATCTAAATAGTATTAAGCTGAATTGATTTCTAGCCAGGAGTTGTTATTTCTATAAAATAGATTCTATCAATTTTTGGGTATATGGGTGAGTTGGGTTTTCATATATTGCAACCGCATCGCCTGATTCAACTACTTTTCCATTATTCATTACTAAGATTCGGTCACTGATAAACCGAACGGCTGCTAAATCATGAGCTATAAAAAAGATACTCAATCCCTCAGATTCTCTTAAGTCAAGTAATAAATTTATTATTTGAGCTTGAACTGAAACGTCGAGTGCAGAAATGCACTCATCACAAAGTAGTAGTTTTGGTTTTACGGCTAGGGCTCTAGCGATGGCGATACGTTGTCGCTGTCCTCCTGAAAACTCATGAGGATATCTTTGATAGTGAGATTCACTTAGCCCCGTTTTCAGCAAAAGCTCATTTACATAATCTTTCCCTTTCGATTTTGACATTAGTTTATGACAAAGAATCGGCTCTAAAATGGCATCACCGATTTTCATTCTTGGATTGAGAGATCCATAAGGATCCTGGAAAATTAGTTGACAAGCTCTTCGATATGCTTTTAGTTTTTCATTTTTATAACTAAAAATATTATCTCCATTAAAAAGAATATCTCCTTGATCTGGTTCAATGATTCTGCCGATAAGCTTGCCTAAGGTAGACTTCCCACAACCTGACTCCCCTACGATGCCAAGTATTTCCCTTTCCTTGATATAAAAGCTTACATCGTCTACAGCTTTAGTAAATTCAATGGCCCTACCGTACCAATTTTTCTTTGATACATAATATTTTTTCACCCCTTTTACTTCTAGTACAACTTCACCAAAATTAGGATCGTAAGTTTTTTGCTGCTGAGGATCAACTTGGGTAATATAATCCTCAACTGTAGGTAATCTTGCCTTATCAAAGTTTTCCTGAGGCCGACAAGCAATTAGACCTTTTGTATATGCCTGTTGGGGAGATTCAAATATCTCTTTTGTAGTCCCCTTTTCAACGATTTTACCTCGGTGCATTACAATAATACGATCACAAAATTTCCGTACCAATTGTAAATCATGTGAAATAAAAATGATGGAGGTGTCGATTTCTTTTCGCAATGCAATCAATAAGTCAAGGATTTCCTTTTGTACTGTTACATCTAGCGCAGTTGTAGGTTCATCAGCAATAATAATTTCAGGATTAGAAGATACCGCCATGGCAATAACAACTCTTTGTATTTGGCCTCCAGAAAGTAAATGGGGATAAGAATTGTAAATTCTTTCAGGTTCAGGAAGTTTTACTTTAGAGAATAGTTCTAAAATCTTAGCCTTTCGTTGAGATGCATTCAATGAAGTATGCAACTCGAGCATTTCATCTACTTGTTTTCCACATTTCATGGTAGGATTTAATGAGGACATTGGCTCTTGAAAAATTAAAGCAATCTTCTTACCTCGATACCCTCGCATCTCTTCCTCTCTTAAAGCCAACATTTCTGTAAATTCGTCCTGTGCCTGAAATAAAACTGAACCTGTTATTTCTGACTTCTTACTATTTAGCAGTTGTAGTATGGAATAAGCAGTAACGGATTTTCCAGAACCAGACTCTCCGACTATGCCAAGCATTTCTCCTTTATATAAATCAAAATAAACTTGATGAACGGCAGTAGTTACCTCATTTCCATTATGAAAAACGGTAGTTAACTTCCTTACATTCAATACTTTATTAGAATTCTTTTCATTCATATCAATGTTAACTAATCAAAGGCTTACAATAATCATATAAAGGTATAATTAATAATATGTTATAGTTACTATAATTCAAAACAAGTAAATTCAGTTAAATGTTATTAATTGTTATACTAAGTACGTAAAACAACAAAATGAAAAAATTAATCAGCATACTTTTTCTATTTTTCTTAGGAGCTATTATAGCACTTGCCTTAATTCCATTTCTATTTAAGGACCAAATAATAGAAAAAATACAATCCTACGCAAATGAAAACATTAATGCAGAATTAGCTTTCGAAGATGTTTCTTTAGGCGTTTTTAGATCATTCCCTAATGTATCTGTTTCCCTTGATGGTTTATCGATCAAAGGGATAGAAGAGTTTGATGGTTTAGAGCTATTTAAGGCTTCCAACTTTGCGGTAGAGACTAACATTATAGATCTAATAAAAGACAGAAGTAAAATCGTAGTCAAAGAGTTTCACATTCACGATCCTGCGATCAATGTATCTGTCCTTAAGAATGGAAAAGCCAACTATGACATCGCTAAAGCAACGGAAGAATCTTCTACGGAATCTAGCGATATGATTTTTAAGATAGATAAATATTCAATAAATAATGCCTCTATTAATTATATAGATGAAAGTTCTGGAATGAAATTCAATACAAGTGGTTTCACTCAAAAAGGTTCTGGTGATTTTAGTTCGGATATTTTTGATCTAACTACAAAAAATGAAATAAATTCCATCAGTTATTCTCAAGGCGGGATTCCTTACTTAAAAAAGTTACCTCTATCCGGAGACTTAGACTTGAATGTAAATTTGACGGAATCAAAATACACGATCAAAAAAAATAATTTGCATACAAATGATTTAGATTTTGATTCAAAGGGATATGTACAAATGGTCGGTGATGATATTAACATAGACTTAGAAATTAATTCTAAAGAAGGGAAATTCAGCAACTTTCTATCTTTAATACCGGGTGTTTATTCTGACAAAATCTCAGATTACAGTACGTCTGGTACTGGCTCATTTAATTCCAAAATGAAGGGATTATATAGCGAGTCTAAAAACTCATTTCCTCAAATCGACATAAAACTAATTGCAAATAATGGTAAAATAAGTGGGGGTGATTTACCCATCGCAATTCAGAATATTAATTTTAACGTAAGTGTAGATGCAAAAAAATCTGACTGGTCTGACTTAAGCGTTAATATTCCTGCTTTTTCTTTTCAATCGGAAGGAATGCCTGCAAAAGGAAATTTATCCATTACGAGGGCGATGAGTAATGCCCATATGGTTGGCGATTTTGATGGAAAAGTTGATCTTGCTGCCGTTTCATCTCTTGTCGATCTTGGTGAAACGAAAATTATTCGAGGAAAAATTGAGGCAAATGTGAAAGTGGATGCGCATCAGGCCGACATTGAAAATGAAGCATATTCAAAAATTGGTTTTGAAGGTAATGCACTACTGACTGACTTTGAAGCGGATTATGAAAAAGAAAAATTAGTCATTTCTAAAAGTAAAGTAAATATTAGTCCAAGTAAATTAACCTTAGATCAAACTGAAGGAAAAATTGGTAAATCAGATTTTAAAATAACTTCTGAAATCGACAACCCACTTGGTTTTGTAACTTCAGAAAATGGACTAGAAGGAAAGGTATCTTTTAAGTCAAATTACTTTGATACAACTCCTTTTATATCAAACACCGAAGAAGAAATACCCTCATCGGAAATAGAAGATAGCGCTTCAGCAGATATTATTAAGAATGGAAAGATAAATTTTGAAGCAGAAATTGATGAACTTATATATCCTGGCTATGAAATAGAGAATGTAAAGTCAAGCGGAAAACTTGCCAACAATAAGTTGACTTTGGAGCCAAGTACTATGCAATTAAATAAATCTGACTTGAAAATGCAAGGCGATTTTAGCAACCTTGAGGGATACCTTAATCGCGAGGAGACATTGGAATCTAACTTGAATTTATCAGGAAAGGAAATAAATCTTGCAAACTTTGAGTCAGATGGTACTGAGGTCGAGGAAGAAAGCGGAGTGATCTATATCCCAACTAATTTTTCTTCTAATATAAATATCGCATTTGATAAAATCATTTATGATGACATTATTCTAAATAATGCAAATGGAAATATTAAAACTGAAAATGGCAAGGCTACATTCAATCAGCTAAAATCTGATCTTTTAGATGGTAGCATAGTTTTTGATGGCAATTACGACTCTAATACAAAAGACGGAATTCCTACTTTTTTAATGAATTACGATTTGAAAAAAATTCAATGGAGTAAGGCATTTAAGACCTTTAATACATTTCAAGTCTTAGCTCCTATTGGAAAATTTATCGAAGGTGCTTTAGATTTAGATTTTGAAATTGGAGGAAACTTAAAAGATGATATGTTTCCTGATTTAGCGACCATTACTTCGAAAGGATTTATCCATACATTTAATGCAGCAATTAAAGGCTTTTTACCCTTGGAGAAAATTGGCAATTCTTTAGGTGTTGATGCATTAAAGCAATCTAAAATTGTAGATACAAAAAATTGGTTTGAAGTGAAAGATGGTAAAGTCTTTATCGACCCATTTGACTTTGAAGTAGATCAAATGAAATTCAATGTTGAAGGAAACCACAGTTTCGATCAAGAATTAAATTATACCATGAAGGGCTCCATCCCTAGAGAACTATTACGTAAAAATCAGGCTTCAAACTTAGCAGACCAGGGGTTGAGTTATCTAGAATCTGAATCTCAAAAAAAAGGGGTGAATCTCAATGTTGGCGATTTCATACATGTTGATGTTAAGATTACAGGTACACTTACTAGTCCAAAAATAAAAGTCATACCTACTGGTTCGGGTGGAAAAAATCTACAAGACGTCGTAAAAGATGAGCTAAAGAATGTAAAAGATCAATTAGTAGATTCTATAAAAACTACCGTCAATAAAAAAGTAGATACGGTAAAAGATTCTATTTTAAAAGAAACTGAGAAAGCAAAAGCTAAAGCCAAAGCTAGGTTAGAAGAAGAGAAACAGAAAGCTCTAGAGAAAGGTAAAGAAGTGGCCAAAGAAAAAGCACTAGAAATCATTGACCCAAAGGTTACCGAAGCAGTAAAGGATACAGTGGCAAGCAAAATCGGAAAAGAAGTAGACAAAGTATTAGATGGTAAAGCAGACGAAGTAAAAGACAAATTTAAGGATTTAAACCCTTTTAAAAAGAAAGGAGGTTAATCGTTGTTACTTTTTGTTTAAAAAATATTATATATTTGGTACATGTTATTAATAAATATAAAGTGGTGGTGGGTAATTAATGCGATTCAAAAAGGAATGTAGCCCATCATGTATTTATATAAAAAGCGGCTTGTTGGCATTCCAGCAAGCCGCTTTTTATATTACTTAAAGTGACAATGAATGAAATTACAAGTAAAAAGTAAAACTATCATATCGGACTTACATACCCCAGTAAGTGTATTCTTAAAAGTGAGGCAAAGATATCACCAGGCATTGTTACTAGAGAGTTCTGACTATTCTAGTAAAGAAAATAGCCTTTCATTTATATGTTTTGACTCACTAGATCACGTAAAAATTAACTTCGAAGATGCACCTTCTATTAGCTCATTTGTGGAAGAAATGAATGGTTTTTTAAATAAATATCAAATCGAAGAGAATACTCAAACACTACCCTACAATGGAGTATTTGGTTTTATTTCTTATGAGGCCATTCAGTTGTTTGAGTCAATATCATTAGATCAAGAAAAGCAAAGAGACAATATTCCTTTGTTGCGTTACGATCTTTACAAATTTATTTTAGTTTTCGATCACTATTATGAGAAATTGATTATTATCGAAAACATATTAAATGATGCACCCTCAGAATTAGATTCTATTTTACAAATGGTGCAGGGCAAGAATGATCAAGCTTTTACATTTAAAATTGACGGTATCCCAGAGGCCAACATGACAGACAACGAATTTACAAGTCATGTTACGAAATGTAAAGCACATTGTCAAAGAGGTGATGTCTTTCAAATTGTTCCATCAAGAAGATACAAACAAAAATTTATTGGTGATGAATTTAATGTTTACAGATCATTGAGATCTATCAACCCCAGTCCCTATTTATTTTATTTTGACTATTCCGAATATAAAGTATTTGGTTCTTCACCAGAAGCTCAGTTAATTGTCAAAGATAATGTCGCCGAAATCCACCCAATTGCGGGGACTTTTAAGCGTACGGGAGAATTTCAAGATGACCTAGCATTAGCAAATGAACTCAAAGAAGATCCAAAAGAAAACTCTGAACATGTAATGCTTGTAGATCTTGCAAGAAATGATTTATCGAAAAGCTTACGCCAGGTTGAAGTAAAAGAATTTAAAACGATCCAATTTTTCAGCCATGTCATTCATTTAGTATCTAAGCTCACAGGAAAATTGACGGATAAAGACTCAGCCTTTCAAGTATTTGCTGACACTTTTCCAGCAGGGACTTTATCAGGCGCCCCAAAAATTCGAGCTATGCAAATAATTGACTCTCTGGAACCAAACCATAGATCCTTTTACGGAGGTGGTATTGGTGCAATTTTCTTTAATGGGAACCTAAATCATGCTATAACTATACGATCTTTCTTAAGTATAGATAATTTTTTACATTATCAAGCAGGAGCTGGTATTGTTATTGATTCAGTAGAAGAGAAAGAATTGGCAGAAGTACAGAACAAGCTTGCTGCATTAAAAAAAGCTCTATCTAACGCAGAAAACTTTTAAAAATGAAAAAAATTCTGATTTTAGATAATTACGACTCCTTTACTTATAATTTGGTTCATGCTATATATGATATCCTCGCCCAAGAGGTTGATGTAGTAAGGAACGATAGAATAGAAATAGACGATGTAAATGAATATGATTACATCATTCTATCTCCAGGCCCCGGCATACCTAATGAAGCAGGTAAATTAAAAGAAATTATTGCTGCTTATATCGACAAGAAAAAGATTTTAGGTGTCTGTCTTGGACATCAAGCCATATTTGAGGTAATGGGTGGAGAATTAGAAAATCTGAACAATGTATATCATGGCGTACAAACTGAAATGATGGTCTGTGCCGATTCTTCAACTTTGTTTGAGGGCATCGATGAAAGCTTCAAAGCTGGAAGATATCATTCATGGGTTGGTAATGTTTCTTCTATTCCTAACGATCTTGAAATTACTTGTAAAGATGCAGAAGGTCAAATCATGGCATTTGAACATAAAAGTTTTCCGGTCTTTGGTGTTCAATTTCATCCAGAATCAATACTAACTCCGAAAGGCAATCATATACTTTCAAATTTTTTAAGCCTTTAATACATGAAAGAGTTATTGCATCACCTTTTTACACATAATACCCTTTCTCAAAAGGAGGCTAAAAATATCCTTGTAGAAATTTCTGAGGGCAAACACAATGAAACTCAAGTCGCTGCTTTTATCAGTGTGTTTTTGATGAGAAATATCTCTGTAAGCGAGCTTACCGGGTTTAGAAATGCACTTTTAGAACTAAGAATTCCATTAGATTTTGGTCAGATAGATGCTATCGATTTGTGTGGAACAGGAGGAGATGGTAAAAACACCTTCAATATATCTACCCTAACTTCATTAATTGTAGCAGGTGCAGGCTTTAATGTAATTAAACATGGGAATTATGGGGTGTCTTCCGTTTGCGGTTCATCGAATGTATTGGAAAGCTTGGGTTATAAATTCACTAATAACAAAGAGAAACTAGAGCAGCAATTAGCTGAATCCAATATTTGCTTCCTCCATGCTCCATTATTTCACCCTGCAATGAAATTTGTCGGACCGATTAGAAGACAATTAGGCGTAAAGACTTTTTTCAATATGTTAGGTCCGTTGGTAAATCCAGCTAGACCTAATCATCAGATGACTGGGGTATTTAGTTTACATCTGCAACGCTTGTACAACTATCTTTTTCAGGATTCCGAAATAAACTATACTATAGTTTATGGATTAGACGGTTTTGATGAAATTTCTCTTACTGATAAAACTAAAGTCATTACAAAACATAAAACGTATATCGCCGATAGTAGTTTTTTTGGCTTAGGAGCAATCCAATTACAAGATATTCATGGAGGATCTACTATTGCCGAGGCTGCTAAAATATTTGTAGATGTCTTATCAAATAATTCCACTGAGATGAGAAAAAATGTAGTTTTAGCAAATGCAGCTCTTGCGATTCAAACGTTTAAAAAAGATGCTCCTATTACCGACTGCTTAGAGCTTAGTAAACAAAGTCTTGAATCAGGAAAAGCCTTATCAGGTTTTAATAAAATTATTGAACTAAGTAATGGATAGATGAATATTCTTGATGAAATTGTTACTGCAAAAAAAGCATACCTAATTCAAAGAAAAAAAGAAGTTATTCTGGAATCTTTTTACGATTCGGAATTTTACAATAATGATACATATGACTTAGTCCAGAATCTACGCCGCCAAAATGGTGGTGTGATTTCTGAATTTAAAAGAAGGTCTCCGTCTGTACAAAACATCAATGTACGTAGTAAGGTACAAAACGTAATTCCTGCTTATGAGCAAGGAGGTGCAAGTGGAATATCTGTTTTGACCGATACTCCATATTTCAAAGGAGAAATTGATGATTTAAAAAAAGCTCGAAGCCTTACTTCCCTACCTATTCTTCGAAAGGATTTTATTATTGATACATATCAAATTCATGAGGCCAAATCAATTGGAGCTGACGTATTGCTTTTAATTGCTTATTGCTTGTCAAAGGAAGAAATTGTAGAGTTTACTGAGTTAGCACATTCCTTAAATCTTCAAATTATTTTCGAAATTCATGACCTTACAGAAATGGATAAATACTACGACCAAATAGACATATTAGGTGTAAATAATCGAGATCTCACAACTTTTGAAGTTGATTTCAATTATGCAATTGGGCTATATCCTGAGCTACCAAAAGATAAAATTAAAATTTCTGAAAGTGGCATCCATAGTATTGAGGCCTATTCCACTACCATTGATGCGGGATATGATGGTTGTCTTATCGGCGAATACCTTATGAAAAATCAAAATCCAGAATCCACATTAAAACATCTTTATAAATCAGTTAATTAAATATGATAGTCAAAGTATGCGGATTAAAGCACTTAAATAACATTATTGATTTGAATCCTATGAAAGTAAATTTCATTGGGATTAATTTCTATGAAGATTCTGCAAGGTGTGTTGATCATACCAAAGCATTTGAGTTTAGTAATTATAAAACTCATAAAAAAGTTGGAGTCTTTGTGAATGCATCTTTTCAATATGTAAAAGATATGGCTACCATATACAAGCTTGATTATGTGCAACTTCATGGAGACGAAAGCCCAGACTTTGTATATAGTTTATCTGAGATTACAAATGTGATAAAGGTTTTTCGTATAAAAGAAGCTTCAGATCTAGATTTAGCATTATATTATGAAGGATGTAAGTATTTTCTTTTTGATACAAGATCAAAAGAATATGGTGGGAGCGGTTTGCAGTTTGATTGGAAAATCTTAGAAAATTATTATTTTTCTACGCCATTTCTGCTTGCTGGAGGAATTGGCCCCAATGACTATTCTGAAATTCTTAAGATCAACAACCCAGCATTTGCCGGTATAGATATTAATTCCAAATTCGAAGTGGAACCAGGACTAAAAGATATCAAAACAATCAGAACATTCCTTGACAATCTATTTGTTTAGAAATAAATCCGGATATTCCCGCAATTACTTATTTTCTTTTATATGCCTAAGTGAGATTGTAGTATCTAAAAACATTTTTATTTACCCTTCAATTAATCTCCTATACAGAAAAAACGAGGGATCAAGCTGAAAAGTT
>Ga0209828_1000445_pt1 | contig 39532 bp, 34 predicted proteins | sample MaitaG_FD_187429 | JGI IMG/M metagenome (GOLD analysis project Ga0209828, IMG submission 187429) | Marine algal microbial communities from Maine, USA - Maine_Asex2 metaG (SPAdes) (version 2) | ecosystem: Host-associated > Algae > Red algae > Unclassified | place: Maine, USA | collected 2015-01-05
AATGGTGCAAAAGTACTTAGAGCATCATAGAAATAAAAAGGATAAAGGTGATGATCAATTTATATTGGAGTGACTTTTAGTCGCAATGTAAATTAACCCACCCACTTTTAGTGGGTGGTAGTTGAGTAGAGAATTTCTCATAGCTTAATATAAACTGTCAAAATTACTACTCAGTGATCGACTCAAGTTGTTCTATAATATTTTGTGCTTGGGTAAAATTCGTGTCCATATCGGACTCTGAAGAAGAGGCGTATAGGTTTAATTCGCAGGTATTAATGAGGTTTTCTAGGTCTTCGACACTTGTTTGGTTTGCACCTTTAGCCAATAAGGATGATTTAATGGTAGTTTTAGTTAAGTGGGTTGCAGGGACTTGAAATTTGTCAGAAACATACTCCTTTACTGCTCTTATTATTTCCTCATAGAAAGCACTTCTATCCTTTTTTACTTTAAAGTCATTGGCTTTAGACAATTTTTCCAAGGCTAATTTCCTTGCCTTTTGTCGTAGTATAACTTTTGGATCTAAGAGTCCTTCTTTTTTCCTTTTAGCATATATGATATATGATCCAATTATAGATAACAGACAAAATAATATTGATAAAAAATAGAATATTGACTTGTAGAAGCCATTCGAATTTTGGGTCAATTTGGTAGTATGAATGATTGGACCTAATGATACTTTAGACTCTTCAACAATGTCTAGATCGGAATTTCCTTCTCCTTGTTTTACGTTGATTCTAAAGTTATTTTTGCGAATTACCTTATGCTCCTTGGTGGAAGGATCAAAGTATTCAAATTCCGGTGTAATCACATAATTGCCTGGTTTTTTTGGTACTGCTAAATATTCAAACACTTTCGTGTGAATGTACCCCTTACTGTCAAACTTTGTTTCGTCGAAAGTAACATTGGGATCATAAATATCAAAATCCTCTTCGCTTAGGAAATTTGGAGCCGATACAAATTTTGCGTCTCCATTGCCTGTGACCTTCATGGTAATGGTAAAAGCATCATCTGTTGTAAGGCTTCGCTTATCTATGCTCGCAGTCATATTATAATTACCGACTGCATTGGTGGCCGCAAGATTTCCACTAGGAGGTATATCTGCAATCCTTATTGTAGTTGCATCAGCTACTACTTGTACCGGATTAAGCCGTGGCCTAAAAAAGAAGTTATTAGAACTTTTCTGGCCAGGAGGCACCACTCCCAATTGTATGGTCGATGGTCCAATAGTGTAGGTCCCCGTTTGTTGTGCAAAAAGAACAACTCTTTTCATTGTTTTAGTGAGGTACTCCTTATCTTTTATCTTAATGGTGTTTGTGCTTTCTCTGAAATTAACGTTTGAGGCATAAAATCCATCGTACTCTGATTCATTCAAAATGTCAAACGATCGAATATCTTTCTGAGTAAAAATCACATAATCCAAGAAGATTTGCTGTCCAACATAGCCATCTTCAGTACTGGGTTTGATTTCTACAAAATACGGAGCATCTCCCACATCAGCAGTCAGCGCTTCAGATTTTGTGACCTTGATATTTATTTTGTTGGAGCTTATTTTTTTACCACCTACATAAATAGTAGCAGAAGGAATCGTATAATTTCCTTCCTTAGTAGCCATGAGGGTATAGCTGTATGTTGATTTTTTACTAACCTTACCATTTACAATTTGCACTTCACTGGAGGTAGATGGCCCACTTACTACTTCGAAAGAAGATAAGCTAGGAATATTGAAATTACCTCCATCGACTCCATTCAAAGACCATTGAACTTGGAAAGTTCTATTTGCTGGCACAGTACTAGAATTCGTAGTCCCGACAAAAGATTGAGCTAAAAGGGAAATGCCTTGAAACAGAATTATGGTTAATAGAAAGATCTTATTTTTCCAAGAAACATGCATGCTATATCCTTTTCAATTTTCTTTTTGGCAATGTATCTTTTTTTTCTTCGAGCTCTTCTAATTGATCAAAGAAGGGAGGAAATTCAAGGTTGAAGCCAAAATTATTATCACCGTCCAAATTTGGATTGATAATAACTTCTTCAGGATTAGGATATACATGGACTTCAATCGGTTCGGTAAATGAGGACTGTTCGCCATTTTTTACTTCGATAGGTTCAATAAAGTATTGACCTAAGTCAGTTGGTTTTAAGAGGAAGGTAAAACTTTTACTAGAACTTGATTGGCCATTTATAATTTGCATGGACATGCTTACATTTGGACCACTTAAGACTTGAAATCCATCAAAGGCAAAATTTAAAATTTCAGCTTCACTACGATCCACTGAAATTTTAAATAATATGTTATTTCCAAATAATATAGAATCAGAACTTACTTCTGTTTTTATTTCTAAATCTTGCCCCATCATTAAAGATGAAAAGCAGCACATAGCTAAAGCGAGAAGAAGTCTCATGTATCTAGTTTATTTGATTTTAAATGCTTTTTTTAGCTTCGATACGTAATCTAATTTTTCCCAAGTAAACGTTTCGACCTTCATTTTCTTTGTTTGGCCTGATCCATTTACGAAAGTTACTTCTTTAGTTTCAGGAGTTCTTCCCATATGTCCATAAGCAGCAGTCTCACTATAGATTGGATTTCTCAACTTCAATCTTTTCTCGATTGCATAAGGTCTCATATCGAATACCTTGTAGACAAGATCTGAGATTTTTGCATCAGACATTTCTACTTTTGATGTACCGTAAGTATTAATATAAATATTGGTTGGCTCAGCCACTCCAATGGCATAAGAAACTTGTACTAAAACTTCGTCACAAATTCCTGCGGCCACCATATTTTTCGCAATGTGTCTTGTTGCATATGCAGCTGACCTATCTACCTTTGATGGATCTTTTCCAGAAAATGCTCCACCACCATGGGCTCCTTTGCCACCATAAGTATCCACGATAATCTTTCTTCCAGTAAGTCCAGTATCTCCATGTGGTCCTCCTATTACGAATTTCCCAGTTGGGTTTATGTGATATTTTATTTTAGGAGTAAATAGTTTTTTAAGGCTAGGCTTTAATTTTTTGATCACTTTGGGAATCACGATGCTGATCATATCATCCTTGATCTTCTTTAGCATTTTAGAATCCGCATCGAAGTCATCGTGTTGAGTACTGACTACAATAGAATCAATTCTTGCTGGTTTTCCATTATCGTTATATTCTATGGTTACCTGAGATTTAGAATCTGGTCTTAGGTAAGTCATTTGTTTGCCTGCTTTTCTTATCGCGGCTAACTCTTCTAGGATTTTGTGAGAAAGATCTAATGCCAAAGGCATTAAATTTTCAGTTTCACTTGTGGCATAACCGAACATCATACCTTGATCTCCAGCTCCTTGATTTTCCTTCTTTTTCCTTTCTACTCCTTGATTAATATCGGGAGATTGCTCATGGATAGAAGAGAAGACACCGCAAGAATTGGCTTCAAACATATATTCAGATTTAGTATAGCCTATGTTTTTGATAACATCCCTAGCTATCTGCTGAACATCTAAATAAGTTTTAGTTTTCACCTCACCCGCTAACACAACTTGTCCTGTTGTTACAAGAGTTTCACAAGCTATTTTCGAACTAGCATCAAAGGCAAGAAAGTGATCGACAAGAGCATCACTGATTTGGTCAGCAACTTTGTCTGGATGACCTTCGGATACTGATTCTGATGTGAATAAATATGACATGTTTATTATTTTATTATTTAATGGTGCAAATTTAATTTTTCTTATGGTTGTTTACTTGATTTTGCATATAAACATTGATCGGTTGTTGATAAAACCCTCTAAATTATCTCCAATTTGCAAAGAACCCACACCAGCGGGTGTTCCGGTGTATATATAATCACCATTTTTTAGGGTGAAAATGGTTGAAATATAGCAAACCAAAGTGTTAAAGTTAAAAATTAAATCCTTCGTATTTCCTGATTGTACTAATTCATCATTCTTCTTCAATGAAAATAATAGCTCATCCAAATCTAATTTAGATTTATGAATGAGCTCTTTGCTTAAAAGGGCTGAATGGTCAAATGCTTTTGCAATTTCCCAAGGATGACCTTTTTCTTTACATTCTGATTGTACATCTCTAGCTGTAAAGTCTATGCCTAAACCTATCTCTTCGTAATATGAATCAGCAAACTCTTTCTGAACATGTCTCCCATTTTTACAAATCTTCAAAACAACCTCTACTTCATAGTGTAAATCTGAAGTGAAAGCTGGATAGTATAGAGGATTATTATTGATCAACAACGAAGTGGAAGGCTTCATAAAAATCATGGGTTTTCCTGGAACCTTATTGCCTAATTCAGCAGCATGTTCTGCATAGTTTCTACCAATGCAAAATATTTTCATAATTAGAACTTTACATTTAGCAATCCTGTCAATTCCTTTACTTCCCTGAGTGTCTCTTGTGCTCGTTTTCTTATGTTTTCTGATGCTAATTTGACTTGGTATTTGACCTCTTTTTTATCGCTCGTAATTTCTTCTTTTTTGGTTTTAAAGGCAGATGAAAGTTCTACCAAAGTCTCTGCAACAGCCTCTTTAAGATTTGAATATTTGAGCGTACCCTCCTTATATTCATTCCCTAAAGTTTCGATCAGATCATTTTTTCCAGCAGCAGAAAGCAATGTAAATAAATTTTGTACACCATCGCTCATTTTGTTAGGGTCAGGATCTCCTGCATCGGTGACTGCCGATTTTATTTGCTTTTTTATTTTGTTTTCATCTGAGAAAAGACTGATATAATGTTTTTCACCTGCACTTTTACTCATTTTTTTGGATGGATCAGCCGTCGATCTAATTTTGGGCGTTTTAGTCAATAAAGTTTCGGGTAGCACAAAATATTCCTTACCCACCTGATTATTAAATCGATTAGCAATTTCACGAGTTAACTCTAAATGTTGTTTTTGGTCCTCCCCAACAGGTACAAGATCAGTTCTATAAATCAATATATCAGCAGCCTGTAATACGGGGTAATCAAATAATCCTACAGAGATAAATCCTTCCTTACCCGAACTAGCTTGCGAACTCTTGTCCTTAAATTGGGTCATATTTTCTACTCGACCCATTGAGGCAAAACAATTAAAAATCCATCCTAATTCTACGTGTTCTGGAATCAAAGATTGTACAAAAAGATTTTCAGGATTGATGCCGACAGCTAGTAAATTGTATATAAGCTCCCAAGTATTGTTTCTCAATTTTTTTGGGTCATAGGGCATGGTCATCGCATGATAATCTACGACTCCAAAGTAACAATTATATTCCTCCTGAAGGTTAACCCAATTTTGTACAGCGCCGAAATAATTTCCAAAATGCATGTCACCTGTAGGTTGTATACAGGAAAGAATGTTTTTTTGATCGCTCATATTTAGTTATTTTACCGCTATTGCTGAAATCTCTACATTCACATATTTAGGCAAGTTAGCTACCTCTACTAATTCTCTAGCGGGTGCTGTGTCTTCTGGAAAGTATTCTGCGTAGACAGCATTAATCCTTCCATACATACCCATATCCTTTACAAAGACGGAGCATTTTACAATGTCCTCATAATTCATACCGGCATTAGTCAAAATCGCTTTAAGGTTCTTCATCACTTGATGAGTTTCGCTCTCTATGGAATCCATGATAAGTTCTTCATTCGAGGGATCAAGTGCAATTTGTCCTGAAATATATAATGTGCCATTCGCCAAAACAGCTTGATTATAGGGCCCAACAGGCGCTGGTGCAAGATTGGTATTCTTAATTTCTTTTGTCATGATTAGTTACTTGATGAAATAGAAAAAGCTCCTCATAATGATTATGGGAGCTTTCGATTTATTTTTATTTACTTATTTTCTAAGTATCTAGTTCTTCTTCGCCTTTGATTACGACAGATCCCTTGTAATACATATCGCCATCAACCCAATAAGCTCTATGGTATCTGTGAGTTTCACCGGTCGTTTTACACGTAGATAATTGTGGAACTGCCGCTCGTAGGTGCGTTCTTCTTTTTCTCTTTCTTTGTTTAGAAATACGACTTTTTGGATGTGCCATTTCTTATTTTTAAAGTTAGTTGAGTTTAATATTTTTTAAAACCTCTGCCAAAGGATTTACCTCTTTAGCATTTTTTTCTTGATCTTTTTCTTCGAGCTTTTCTTTTACCTCCATATTACATGGTGGATTATCTTCATCTTCGCAATCATATACTTTGATAAATGGTACTGAAAGAGATATAAATTCATAGATTATTTGTGCTAGATTGATGGTTTGTGTATCATTTGTAATGTACCAAACTTCATCGTCCATTGTTTCCAATTCTGTATTATATTTTACCATGAGAACTTGCTCTTCATCTATTGGTAATTTAATATCAGCGGTGCAACGATCACATTCTGTATCTATGTATCCTTGAATATCAAATATTAGTTCTAGATGATCTGATCTTTTATCTAGTTCTAAAAATACTTCAACTTGACCTTTTTGGACAACTCCATTTTCAAATTTAGAAAAGAATTCATCATCCACCTTATATTTGTATTCATGTATACCATTCTTCAAACCTTTAATGGGAATCGAAAAATGTGTAAAAGCTCGCATGAGAAAGAACATTTAATAGCCCACAAATGTAAGTTTATTTTTTATTTTTTTCAATACAAATTGGTTACCTCGTCAGATTATTCCACACTTAAACGATGAAACAAGGATCAAATAACTCCAATTTTAATATATATGGACCATTATGGGCAAAAATTAGGGATTAAATCTTGGGCAGAAGAGGACCGTCCAAGGGAAAAACTCATTCTACATGGTAAAGGAACACTGTCAAATTCAGAGTTATTGGCTATTTTGATTGCTTCAGGCAATCGAGATGAGTCAGCAGTTGCACTTGCTCAACGTATTTTGGCAGCTTACAATCAAAATTTACACGAATTGGGTAAATCTAATATTTCAGAACTTAAGAAATTTAAAGGGATTGGGGAGGCAAAAGCGATCACTATAACAGCCGCATTAGAGCTGGGAAAGCGAAGGAAAATCGAAACACCAGAGAAAAAAATACAAATAAGATCAAGCCGTGATAGCTATGAGTTGTTGAGAGATCAAATGGATGATTTAAGAATTGAGATCTTTAAGGTTATTCTTTTAAATCAAAAAAATAGAGTTTTAGACATCAAAGAAGTAAGTAAAGGCGGTATAGCTGGAACTGTTGTTGACATTCGCATTATATTTAAAATGGCTTTGGATAAGGAAGCTACCTCCATAATCGTATCACATAATCATCCTTCCGGTAACTTAAAGCCAAGTCACCAAGATATCAGTATCACAAAAAGTTTAGTGGAAGCAGGAAAGATATTGAATATAAGGGTTTTAGATCACCTAATTATAGGAGCAACTGGTTATTTCAGCTTTGCTGATGAAAGTTTGATATAAGGTAAAATCTATTCACTGTCTCTTGAGTTGAAGGTAGAATCCACTCTATTCGGTTAGAATAATTTTTAATTATCTAATCAGTCAAGAATGTAATAAAATAGATGTACCCATATATAAATATAACCAATTACCTTTGTCTCTGTTATAATTTAGAATGGAGAATTACCAGAAATACGATTTACAGACATTAAAGAGAGTTATACGCTTAGCGGATCCGTTTAAATCCTTATTCTATGGTTGTCTTATACTAGGACTTATCATGGCTCCTGTTACTGCTTTCAGACCTTATCTAATAAAGGTCATTGTCGATGATAATATTTGGCAACAAGATTTGGAGGGTTTACAATTGAATGCCATGTTTTACATTGGGTTGACTCTATTGGCATTTATATTAAGATATCTTTTCATTTATTATACAGCAATATTGGGTCAGGCTGTAATTCGAGATTTTAGAGCAAAAGTATTCAAATACTTCACCCGATTAAATTTAAGTTTTTTTGATACTACCCCGATTGGTACGAATGTCACACGAACGATCAATGATATTGAAGCTGTCAATAAGATATTCAAGCAAGGTTCTCTTACGATCATCGCGGATATATTGAGTGTTTTTATGATTTTGATGATGATGTTCTATACATCTTGGAGACTTACTATGATCTTTTTGATTACGGTTCCAATCATGATGATAGCCAGCTATGTTTTCAAAGAAAAGGTGAAAATAGCCTACGAAAAAGTAAGAACACAAATTTCTGAAATGAATGCTTTTCTGCAGGAGAGAATTACGGGGATGCGAGTCATTCAAATATTTAATGCGGAAGAATCAGAGATGAAGAAATTCAACTCCATCAATGGAAAATATAGACAAGCAAACTTGGATTCAATCCTATACTATGCAGTATTCTTTCCAGTTGTGGAATTAATAAATGCGCTGGCTTTGGCATTATTGATCTATTTAGGTACCAGAGGTATTTGGAATGGAACGATCAGTGTAGGGGCCATTGTAGCCTTTCCGATTTTCTTATCACGTATCTTTCGACCCATTCGAATGTTGGCCGATAAATTTAATGAATTACAAATGGGCTTAGTTGCTGCGGGTAAGGTTTTTAAAGTACTAGATAATCCGAGCGTTATTCCTGATGATGGAACCTATGAGCCAACTAAACTGGAAGGAGAAGTAGTTTTTGAAAACGTAGAATTTGCCTATGATGAAGGAAATGATGTAATACGTGATATCAGCTTCACCTTGAATAGGGGAGAGACCCTAGCTATTGTAGGTAGCACGGGTTCTGGGAAAACGACTATCATAAATTTACTGAATAGGTTTTATGAAACTCAAAGAGGATCAATAAAAATAGATGGTCGAGATATCAAAGACTATAAATTACATGCTTTACGAAATCGTATTTCTATAGTTCTCCAAGATGTGTTCTTATTCAATGGAACGGTTATGGAAAACATCACATTGAGAGACGACAAGATATCTAGAGAAACCGTCCTGCATGCTGCTCAACAAATAGGGACTCATACTTACATTGAAGATCTACCAGATCAATATGAATTTATGATTACAGAGCGAGGTTCCAATCTATCTATGGGGCAAAGACAATTGATTTCTTTTGTCCGAGCATTGGTGTTTGATCCCGATATATTGATTTTAGATGAGGCTACGTCTTCGGTAGATACGGAAACGGAAGCTACCATCCAATATGCCATAGAAAAGCTAATTGATAAAAGAACAAGTATTATAATCGCACATAGATTATCTACCATCCGTCATGCAGATCAGATACTAGTCATGGAAAATGGGAAAATCGCAGAAATTGGAACCCACAGCGAATTGCTTCAAAATGTAGACGGAAAGTATAAAGAATTATACGAATTACAGTTTTCTGATGAATTAGTTGCTTGATTTTGTTGTTTACTTAATCAAACACTTTATTTATATTATATTACTTTTAATATATAATTCAAAAGTTATTAGTCATGGCTCAAAGAAGACAAAGACAATCAAGACCCTTATTTTCCGGTAAAAGTATAATTACTATCATTAGCTTAATTGTAATTGCTTACATACTTTTTACAATATTCAAAAGCATTTTGTGGGTTTTAGGATTGCTGTCACCGTTTTTGTTTGTGGGTGCATTAATCTTAAATTATAAAGTGGTCACAGGATTTGCATCAGGAATTATCAATGGATTTAAAACCAAGCCAGGAATGTCCATAGCTAAAATTTTTGCTGTAATTTTTGTCCCTTATTTAGTAGCAGCATATCTATTTGCCAAAGCATTGATTAGTCGAAAAATTGTAAATGTCTCCGGTAAGAAGCAAAAAGAATATGACGATTATGAGGTTGTAGAGGAAGAAGATGATGACTTCTTAGATCTGCCAGAACTTGAGAAAGTACCTTCATCCCCATCTAATTCGGCTAAGAAAAATACAAATTCCAAAACAAATTCTGGTAATACATCTTCTAACGAATACGAGGACTTATTCTAAAATAAATGATTATAGCTGTATTGCTTTTAGCTTGTATCTCAAGTATCATTTATGGCTTTTTTATCATAGATATTTGGGCAAAAGCCAGAACATATATGGCAATAACACCTCCATTTGATTACAGCCCTTCACTCCATATTTCAGTGATCATTCCTGTCAAAAATGAGGAAAAAACGATTGCGAAAACAATCGAATCTATCCTTCTAAATTCCTTCCCTTCGAATCAATTGGAAATCATAGTAATCAATGATCATAGCGATGACCGAACCCTCTCCATACTAGAAAACATTCATGGCGCTCCGTTAACTATTATAAATTTAGAAGACCATATTGATAAAAATAAGAAATACAACTCGTACAAAAAGGAGGCATTGAAAGTCGCACTGAATTTAGCAAATGGAGAACTTATCATGCAAACCGACGGGGATTGCCGTGTTTCTTCGAATTGGTTACAACAGACTGCATATAACTTTGAGGAGCGAGGGGTCAAGTTCCAAACAGGTAGAATTGCATTTCTCGGAGGTGATAGCTTTTTGGAACAATTCCAAAGATTTGATATGAATGTAATGATGGAACTCACCAAAGTTGGAATAATCACGGGACGATGGTACTTAGCCAATGGAGCAAATATGGCATATCTTCGAAGTGAGTTACCGCAAGAGTTATATAAAGAATCAAAAAAAATAGCTTCTGGGGATGATGTTTTTTTAGTGAACGAAATGGCACAAAGAGTTCAAATGTTGTCAGAAATTCACTTTGAGGAAAATGTCCTTATTGAAACTGAGCCCATGTATACTTTTCAATCTTTTATTCAACAAAGAATAAGATGGGCAGGAAAGAACAAAATTCTAATGAAAAACGCAATGTCAAATGTGCTAGTTATACCTGCATTATACAATGGCTTTCTAATCTTCTTGCTTTTACTTGGGATTATTAACCCCTATGTTTGGTTAATTCTTTTTTGCTCTCTGATGATCAAAGCCTCAATAGATTGTTTGCTGATATTTATATTCAAATCGCATGCTTCCTTGCCCCCAATTTGGACCTATATTACGTCATCTTTGCTGTTTCCTTTTTATATGGTTGGAATAGGAATGTACTCTTTTGTCGCAAAAAGTTACAAATGGAAGGGTAGAAATGTCAGTTAATGTCAATTTTTGCACTTTTAGGTCTAATTTTTGAATATTAGTAATTATACTAATATATCCCCCAAATATTAGTACAACTTAGAACCTCAAACTATTAAATTACTACGGTTCTTTATACTTTTTGATCGGTTTTTTACACCCTCATTATAAACTAAATTACAGACTGAAAATGAGGGTATTAATTATTCCGATGTTTTGTATAATAAGTTTTTTCTATGCAAATCAAGTCACGGGTCAGCAAAGTAATGCGCAGTTCGTTAAGGTAATTCAGACAAAATACCTAAAAAAGTCGCTTCCACTTTCTCAAATCAAATCTAATCCTTTAGAGGAATCCATTGTGGCTAGAACGTTAAAAGAAGGCTATCATCCGAAAAAGGATTGGCCTCTTCACCAAAAATTAAATCCAGATGCAAAGCCTAATGGAGAAGATCCAGTTTTGCAGAAGAAATATCCACCATCCAATGACAATAAAGATTTAGAATTAGATTTTAATGGAATGGGCTATAGTTCAGTTAATCCTGCAGACCCATGTATTGCAGTCGGTCCAGAACATGTTGTACAAATGATAAATGGGATTTCAGGAGCATATATAAGAGTCTATAATAAATCTGGCTCTGTATTGCAAAACAATACTTATATGGATTTAATGACTGGAATTGGAGGACATGGAGATCCGATAGTTTTATATGATGAAATAGAAGATAGATGGATCATGTGCGAATTAGCACATTATGGGAATCAAGTAATTTTAGCTGTTTCAGCAACCAATAATCCTTTAGGCGAGTATCACATATATGTCATTGATACTCCAGCATTTCCAGATTACCCAAAAATTGCAATATGGTCAGATGCATATTTTATGACTACGAATGAAGATGGAGTTTCTGGAATATATGCGTTAGATAAGCAAAGAATGTTAAATGGACTTTCAGATCCCAGAACACAGAGATTTACCATTCCAGAATTCCAAAACATTGGTTTTCAGGCAGCTACACCTGTAGGAATAGATGGAGCCGTTCTTCCTCCTGCTAACTCACCTGGATTGATCCTAAGAATGGCAGATGATGGTTGGGATAACTCAATTTCTCAAGATCGATTAGAATTGTTCGAATGCCATGTTGATTTTGATGATGCAAGTAATAGCTATCTTAGCAATCCAAAATATATAAATACTCAACCTTACGATACAGAGTTATGCGGCTACACTTCTTTTGCCTGTGTAGAACAACCAAATGTAGATTTAAATTTAGATCCACTCCGAGAAGTGCTAATGCATAAAATTTCTTATCGAAATTTTGGAACTCATCAATCTATTGTTTGTACTCATGTAACAGATGTCGATGGTAATGATAGAGTAGGTATTAGATGGTACGAATTACGTAAATCTTCAACATGGGGAATACATCAGCAAGGAACCTATGCTCCAAATGATGGACATAGCAGATGGATGGCTGCTATTGGTATAAATGGAGACGGTGCAATAGGGTTGGCTTATAATATTTCATCTAATTCTCTATATCCCTCGATCCGATATACAGGAAGAAAAGCTTGTGATGTCTTAGGAGAAATGACATACCCAGAAACAACGATCAAAGATGGGGAGAGCCATTCTAATTCTAATCGTTGGGGAGATTATACGACCCTAGCGGTGGATCCAACGAATAATTCATTTTGGTATACAGCCGCCTATGCACGAGGGGGTTCTTGGAAAACTCACATTGCTAAATTTACAATGGATAATTGCGGGGGCATATCATTAGCTTCTGCGAATAGAACGGCTACAATTTGTTCTGGCGAAGAAGTATCATTTAATTTTCAATTAGACTATTTGAATGGTTATAGCGGAACAACATTTTTTAGTGCAGAGAATGTTCCTTCTACTATTAATATTAATATTTCAAACTATACGGTTAATTCACCAGGATTATATACCTTTTCAGCAGATGTAGATGAAAGTACGCCTGATGGAAGCTATAATATTACAATCAAAGGGACATCAGGAGATTATGAAAGTATCATGACATATACTTTAGATGTGGAAGAAGGATTGTTTCAACTACCACAATTGTCAAATCCTACAGATAATGCAGAGGACGTTTCATTGAACCCCACATTTGATTGGACGGGTATGATAGAGGCTGATTCTTATGTGCTAGAAATTTCTAAAAATCCGTCAATTAATTCGACAACAATGCGGAAGACGAATATTCAAATAAGCGAACATACACCAGCGGAATCATTAGAACTTAATACAACATATTATTGGAGGGTTCATGGAATCCATGAATGCGGACATAGTCCATTTTCAGATATTCATTCATTCACGACGTTAGGTCAATCTAATACGGTGGATGACTGTGTCTCGGATATCGCGGATGATCTTCCTCTTGATATAACAACGGTAGGCTCTAGTGTTATTTCTTCTGCTATAAATTTTCCTTATACAGGTATGGTAGAAATGGTATCCATAGAGGATTTAGATATTAAACATACTTATGTTTCTGATCTAACTATAACCTTAATTAGTCCTGCAGGAACGGAAGTAATATTGATATCTAAAGCATGTTCAGGAACAGATAACTACTATTTGAATATAGATGATTATGGAAGCTTAGATATGCCGTGTCCAGCAACTACCGGAGACACTTATCAACCAAGAGAACCGATGAATACTTTTATTGGTGAACAAGCACAAGGAAATTGGACTATTTATGTCAGAGATGACTACAATCAGGATGGTGGAACATTCGATGGATGGAAACTTAATCTTTGTATTTCTAGTGATGGAAACTTATCTAATACTGGTTCACCAAGTTCTTCAGATCAAGAATCTGATTGTGCTCAGCTTATTAGTCACGCTAGTAATGTTGTTCCAAATGGATTGCACCAAGCAAGTACCCAAATATTGTCTTCCGGGACGATTCTAAATAATGGAGATGTGAATTATAGGTCTGGTCAAGACATAGATTTATATCCAGGATTTGAAGTACTGAAAGGTGGAATATTCGAAGGAAAGATTGCAGATTGTTTGGGTAATTAAGTTTAGTATAACTCTAGAAAATGCCCCTTGAACTGAAAGTAGTATTATAAAAATAGACGAGGCGAGAAGAAGGGGTAATATTGTTTGCTAAATGACATATGATCTATGTAGTATAATTTAACTTTATTGACTAAGAAAATTTTAATTTTCTGATCAGTTAAGAATTTAGTAAAATATTTGTTAATCTCATTGTACATAATTAAGTCTTAGGATCTAAATCTGGCTCTATGATTGAATACGAAGATGTGATAGTAGCCATAGTTTCCAGCATTTTAGAAACGGAACAATATTTTTCTAATGAAGATTGAATTGCTTGTTCTACTTTCTTTTCTTTCATTATTCCCGTGATAAGAAAGTGGAGATGAATGGAAGTAAAATATCTTGGAGACTTTTCTTTTCTTTCACCCGTAACCTCTACTTCTATATGATGAATATCTTGTTTCATTTTCTCTAATATCATCGCTATATCGACTGTACTACAACCAGCAACCGCAGCCAACAAGGACTCCATTGGACTCATTCCATTACCTTCACCGGACAATTCTATGGAATGACCTGCCTCATTTTTAGCTAAGTAAGAATTAAGATTAATTGTAGTTTTTAGATTTACTTTCATTAGACCAATATTAGTGTGTTATATTCTATAACGTACTTCTCATAATAAGGTTATAATAATTAAAGATAAATTGATTTTCAATTTATTTTGGATTTGTTGGGCAAGAGTACAAAGTAATTATCTACATTTATAAATATGAAAATTTACATTTCTAATTTCCTCTATTTAGTTGTATCATTCGCCATTTTATTTAGTTCTTGCAAGGCTGGTAAGCATATTATTTCGAAGGAAGAAGCAAACATTAGATTTACTAATGAACATTCGAAATTTATGGAAATTGGAAATACCAAAATTCATTATAGAGATGAAGGTGAAGGTTTTCCAATTTTATTAATCCATGGATTTGCAGCCTCATTACATACATGGGAAAAAATCAAACCTGAGTTAATAGCTAATGGATACCGAACGATAAGTTTCGATTTACCAGGCTTTGGATTGACGGATTATCCAATTGATGATGAAAGAATTCCTAAAGATGTGTATTTTGAATATATCGGTTTGTTTCTTCAAAAAATGCAAATTGAAAAAATGCATGTCGCAGGTAACTCTTTAGGCGGATGGGTTGCTTGGGAGCTAGCCTATCAGTACCCCAACATGGTAGACAAATTGGTTCTATTAGATGCTGCTGGCTATGATATTGAAGATACCAATGCATCCGCTGTAAAAATGGGCGGCAAGAAAATATTTAAAGGTTTTGCCAAGTCAGGCGTTAACCGATTTATAGTCAAGCAAATGATAAAACAATCCTACGGGGACAAAAAATTGGTCACAGATGAGATGATAGATTTTTATTATGGATTGGCAAACCGAGAGGGAAATATTGCCTTTATACAGCACTTAGCGAATAATCTTGTTGAACCAGAATCAGAAAGGATAAAGGAAATAAAAAATAAGACTTTGATTCTTTGGGGTACTAATGACAGACTTATCGATGTAAAGGATGCAAGTAAATTTATGAAAGATTTAGATAATGATCAAGTAATCATATATGAAGGCGTAGGTCATACTCCAATGGAAGAGTGTCCTGAAAAATGCGCTACAGATATGATTCGATTCCTGAAGGAAGAATAAATCGTTTATTTAAATAATAAGCTATTCAAGATTAATTTATCCTGAAAGAATGATCTATTTAACTACCAATTATTCGGTTGGAAATACGGTAATGGGAATTTATTCTGAATAATTTTATTTGAGATAGTTGATGCCAATTTTATGGAGTGATTCATTTAATTTATCTATTCATTATTGTTAATAAAATCTCTTCATATTAATTTAATGTTCAAAATATTAATAACTAGATATTGCATCTTTTCTTAATCAAAAATAAGATTTAGTAACCTGCTTCTCTTTCTCTAGTTGAATAAAACTTATTATCTAGTTACAAGTTTATTTATAGGTATAAAATATAGCTTATCTGATGGTTCGTTATCTTTCTATAAAGTCCTTCGTTGATTGGGTTATAAAAATAAATCTATGAGAATCAGTTTTTGGAAAATAGTATTGGTATTTGCTCTAATTGCATTTGGTAGCTTATATGCTTATAATAATTCTACTACAAATTCATTAGTCATGACTCAACAAAAATCGAAACACGGCATTGAAGGTCATCATGCTCCAGAACTTTTGACAGATATTGAGTGGATCGATGGGAAGGGCAATCAGATGGAGGCGGTGCAATTATCAGATTATAAAGGGAAATTTAAAGTGTTGTATGGGTTTCAATCGTGGTGTCCGGGTTGCCATAGTAGAGGCCTGCCTGCATTAAAGAATATGGTAGATGCATTAAAAGATAATGATCAAATTGTATTTTTTGCAATACAAACCGTCTTTGAAGGTGCACATACAAATACGAAAGATCGACTGATAGAAACTCAAAAAAAATATGATTTAGATATTCCTTTTGGCCATGATGTAGGAAACGCAAAAACTCTAAATAGATCTAGTACAATGTACAATTATCGAACAGGAGGAACTCCTTGGTTTATATTTATAGATCAGAATGATACAGTTGTCTTCAATGATTTTCATTTAGATGAAGATAAAGCCATAAATTTTTTAAAAGATATTAAGTAAAAAATAAACTGGCAGAACCATGATTTTTTAGATTAGAAGATGGACATGATTGCAAAAAGTAAAATAAGTTATGGGAACTGAAGAAAAGATAATTGAAGGTCTGATTCATGACAAGATAAACAAACGATTTTTGTTGTTGAAAGATGGTGTAAAAGAAGGAGAAGTGTTTGTGTCATATGTGGAAAGAGAAGGATATATGTATCTTACACATTCTGAAGTTCCTGCATCATTGCGAGGTCAAGGAATTGGGAAAGAGTTGGTTTCAAAGACTTTTGATTATATTAAAAATCAGGATATAAAAGCAAAAGCATTTTGTTCTTATATCGCTAAGGTAAAGAATGAGAGTAATTATTATTCACAATTCATAGGATAAAATATGGAATTCAATATAGACGACACATTTAACAAAGAGTTGCCGGCGGATGCCGATAGAAATAATACTAGACGACAAGTTATGAATGCATGCTATTCTTATGTAACACCTCGGATTCCATCTAACCCAAAGCTAGTACATGTTTCTGATGATATGTTGAAGGAACTTGGACTTTCAATAGGCGATGCAAATTCCCAACATTTTCTAGAAGTATTTTCAGGAAAAAAGGTTCTGGAAAACATAGAACCATTCGCAATGTGTTATGGGGGTCATCAGTTTGGGCATTGGGCTGGTCAATTGGGAGATGGTAGAGCCATCAATCTCACTGAAGTATTGCACCAAGAAAAGCGGTGGGCCCTACAATTAAAGGGAGCAGGAGAGACGCCCTACTCTCGAACAGCTGATGGATTGGCCGTGCTTCGATCTTCTATTCGCGAACATTTGTGTAGTGAGGCCATGTTTCATTTAGGTGTTCCAACTACACGATCATTATCACTGTGTCTATCGGGAGATGATGTAATGAGAGATGTGATGTATGATGGAAATCCAGAGCTAGAGAAAGGAGCAATCGTTTGTAGAGTAGCACCGTCGTTTGTACGTTTTGGAAATTTTCAAATATTTGCAAGTCGTAATGATATTGATAGCTTGACAAAATTGACAGACTATACGATTAAGCATTTTTTCTCTACCATCGAATCTGGTTCGAAAGAAGGTTATATAGAGTTTTTTAGGGCGGTGTCTGATCGCACATTGAGAATGATCATAGATTGGCAAAGAGTTGGATTTGTACATGGTGTGATGAATACAGATAATATGTCAATACTTGGTCTGACCATTGATTACGGTCCTTATGGTTGGTTGGAAAATTATCATAAAGGTTGGACTCCGAATACAACAGATCGACAAAATAGTAGATATGCTTTTGGTAATCAACCAGCCATTGCTCATTGGAATTTGTTTCAATTGGCGAATGCATTGTATCCATTGATTGAAGATGCAAAACCATTGGAAGAAATTCTGAAAGAGTTTCAATCAAAATATGCAGTAGCTAAGATTGAAATGATGATGGCAAAATTGGGATTATTGACTAGAAATAGAGCTGATGTAGGACTTATTTCGGAGTTAGAAACTGTATTGGAATTGACGGAAACAGATATGACAATTTTCTATAGATTAATTTCTGAAATTAGTAAGACAGATACTACGGAAAAGATATTAATGCATCTTAATAATGCATTTTATAAAACCGAAGAATTGACTGGAGCAGTCGAACAACAATGGTTGTCCTGGATTCAAAGTTATTTAAAAAGATTAGAGACAGAAAGCATTGAGGATATGTATCGCCATAAACTCATGAAAAATGTGAACCCCAAATATGTCCTTAGGAATTATATGGCACAACTAGCGATCGATGCTGCAGACGAAGGCGATTTTTCCATCATTGAAGAACTTTATACTTTACTTAAGCAGCCTTACGAGGAACAAATAGAAAATGAAAAGTGGTTTGCTAAAAGACCGGAGTGGGCAAGACATAAGGTAGGTTGTTCTATGTTGTCTTGTAGTTCTTAAGTTAGCTTAAAAGATGTGTGCGCAAAAGGGGTAATTTCCAAGAAGAAGGGAATTTTGGTTAAAAACTATGATCACATCGAAATGACCGTCAAGAAGAAAACCTTCCAGAACGGAATCACTGAATGCTGTAGAACTTATAAATGGAAGTCCTTATAATACTTTCACGCAGGAATTGTATCAGATTGCTCTTATGATCTTGATATTTTATAAATCTCTATGATCGTGTTTATTGCCCACCAAATATAGAACCCATATAACTTCGATTCATCATTGCAATATTCTCAATAGATATTTCCTTAGGACATTCTGCTTCACAAGCACCTGTATTTGAGCACATGCCAAAACCTTCTTTATCCATTGTTTCCACCATATGTTTTACCCTTCTTGTATGTTCAATTTGCCCTTGAGGTAGTAATCCTAAGTGGGCTACTTTAGCAGAGGTAAATAACATAGCAGAACCATTTGGACAGGCGGCAACACAAGCTCCGCAACCTATACATTCAGCAGCATCCATAGATTTTGTTGCGAGATCTTTTTCGACAGGAATGGCATTTCCATCAGGAGCTTGACCAGTATTTACACTAATATAACCACCGGATTGAATGATGGCGTCAAAAGCAGATCGATCTACGGCTAGATCTTTTAGAACTGGAAACGACCTTGCTCGAAATGGTTCGATAGCAATGGTGTCTCCCGATTTAAAGCTACGCATATGGAGTTGGCAAGTGGTAGTGCCTTGCATTGGACCATGTGGTCGACCATTGATAACCATACTACAAGCGCCACAAATTCCTTCACGACAATCATGTTCGAAAACAACAGGCTCCTTCTTCTCATGAATCAATTGCTCATTCAATACATCTAGCATTTCCAGAAATGACATATGTTCATCCGCTTCTACTGAATACTCTTCAAAGTATCCTTTGCTTTCCGTATTCTTTTGTCTCCAGATTTTAAGGCGTAATTTCATCGATATAGTTTTTTGTTGTAAGTTGTTTGTTGATGGTTATTTTAAATTAGAATCTTTTAAATATTTGATAAAACCATTGATCAACTTTTTACAACTATCAATTTTATTATTTATTAAATTAAAACTTGTATTATTAATAAATTTAAGTCTTCTTGACAATTCAATTTGTGTTTCTAGCTCATATAATGTAGCTCTTGATATAAACACAAATTGAATGTTCTCTTTCTTATATTGTCTTCCGGCACCTTCAGCAATATTTGAAGGAACTGAAATTAAACATCTGATTATTTGTTTTGATATCGGATGAAATTTCAAGCTGACTTCATCAAATAATTTACAAACAAATTCTGCTAGTTCCATACATACTTTCCATACATTCAATTCTCTATAATCGTTAACACTTTTCTTTTAAGTGTCTACTAATTCCCAATGTAACCATCAATACCAAATAACAACCACCCACTAATAACTAACAACCACCCATCACCAACTACTTATAACTCCTCGTTTTCAATTCTACATTTTCAAATTCTAAATTTTCTTTATGTAGGTTGATGTTATCATTTTCGTCCCATTCCCAAGCGGCGACGTAGGTATAATCCTTGTCATTTCGTTGAGCTTCGCCCTCTTCAGATTTGTACTCTTCACGGAAGTGACCACCACAACTTTCTTTACGATCTTGAGCATCGAGCATCATTGTCTCACCTAATTCTAAAAAGTCAGCAACTCTAGCTGCTTTTTCTAGTTCAGGATTAAATTCATCTAATTCACCAGGAACGAAAACATCTTTATAAAATTCTTCTCGCAACTCTCTGATCATCTTACGACCTTTTGTGAGGCCTTCATCGTTTCTAGACATACCACAATATTCCCACATGATTTTACCTAATCTACGATGGAAACTCTCTACAGATTGATTTCCATTAATAGATTTAAGTTTAAACAATCGATCTTTTACTTCCTTTTCTGCTTGTAAAAATTCAGGTAAATCTGGGCTTATGTTTGGAGTTCTGATTTCTCCACTCAAGAATTGTCCGATTGTATAAGGAATTACAAAATATCCATCAGCAAGACCTTGCATCAATGCAGAGGCACCTAATCTATTAGCACCATGATCTGAGAAGTTAGCTTCTCCCAAGGCAAATAGACCTGGTACATTGGTTTCTAAATTATAGTCTACCCAAAGACCACCCATCGTATAATGGACAGCTGGGAAAATTTTCATAGGTCTTTTATATGGGTTTTCGCCTGTAATTTTTTCGTACATAGCAAATAGATTACCATATTTTGATTCTACAACTTTTTCTCCTAACTCACGAATTTTTGCTTCATTGGAAGCTCCATTCAGTCCTTGAGAAAATGCTTCTGCTTTCCCGTATCTATCGATGGCTTCTTTAAAATCTAGGTACACAGCTAGTCCAGTAGAATTTACTCCATGTCCTTCATCGCAAGCTATTTTAGCGGCTCTGGAAGCTACATCTCTAGGAACTAAGTTTCCAAAAGCAGGATATCTTCTCTCTAAATAGTAGTCTCTATTATCTTCAGGAATATCGCTACCAAATTTATTTCCATTACGAATAGCTTGTACATCATCTAAATTTTTTGGTACCCATACACGACCATCATTTCTTAGCGACTCAGACATTAGAGTCAGTTTTGATTGATACTCACCAGAAACGGGAATACAAGTAGGGTGTATTTGAGTAAAGCAAGGATTGGCCATGAGTGCTCCTTTTCTCACTGCTCTCCAAGCGGCACTCACATTGGATCCCATGGCATTGGTAGAAAGATAAAACACATTTCCATAACCACCGGTGGCTAGAACGACACAATGTGCAGCGTGTCTTTCTATTTCTCCAGTCAATAGATTACGTGCGATGATACCACGCGCTTTTCCATCTACTTTTACGACATCCAACATTTCATGTCGGTTGTATAGCTTTATATTTCCATTGGCTACTTGCCTGCTCAATGCTTGGTAAGCACCAATCAATAGTTGTTGTCCAGTTTGACCTCTTGCGTAAAATGTACGAGAAACTTGAACACCTCCGAAAGAGCGGTTAGCAAGTAATCCACCATATTCTCTTGCAAAAGGAACTCCTTGTGCTACACATTGATCTATGATACTGGTACTTACTTCTGCGAGTCTATACACGTTGGCTTCCCGTGATCTATAGTCTCCACCTTTGATGGTATCATAGAAAAGCCTATAAATACTATCACCATCATTTTGATAATTTTTGGCTGCATTGATTCCTCCTTGTGCAGCAATACTGTGTGCTCTTCTTGGCGAATCATGGAAGGTAAATACTTTTACATTGTAACCTAATTCTGCCATTGTCGCAGCTGCTGACGCACCTGCTAATCCTGTTCCTACAACGATGACTTCAATTCGTCTCTTGTTGTTTGGAGCGACTAAGTTCATTGAACCCCTATAATCGGACCACTTTTCTGTTAAGTCTCCTTTAGGTATTTTTGGATCTAAATTTATCGACATGGTCTGAATTATCTGTTCGTGAAGAAAATATAAATTGGGATAGAGGCAAAAAGTACCGGAACTATTATAGAATATCCAGTTCCAAGCATTTTGATAATAGGAGTATATTTTTTATGATTTATACCTAAGCTTTGGAATGCACTTGCGAATCCATGATGTAGATGAAATGCTAGGGCTACCATCCCTATTAAATATAAGATTACAATAAAAATGTTACTAAAGGAGAATACAACTTTTGCATATAAATTTTTTACAGCATAATCATATCCTTCATAAGTAGCCATTTCTGTCCATCCCATTTTCATCTTAAACCAAAAATCTCCCATATGGATGCATAAGAATGCAAAAATCAAAATACCGAGCAGGGCCATATTTTTAGAAGCCCAACTCGCAGTTTCATGTGTGGTAACCGCATATTTTGTAGATTTTGCAGACTTATTTTCTATCCATAACAAAATGCCTTGTACCGCATGTAAAAGGATGAAAAAATAAAGCCCATACGAGGAAAATTTTATAATTGGATTGTTTGTCATGAAATGAGCGTATATGTTGAAGGCTTTGCCATCATCATTGTAGAACAATTGCAAATTTCCAATTAAATGAATGACCAAAAATAAGATCAGAAATAGTCCCGTAAGACTCATCACTAATTTTCGTCCTATACTAGATTTAAGGAATTGAATTAACCACATAGGTTTTATCGTTTTACTTCTAACAAATTTAAACTATTCAATGAAATAGAATGACCTAAGACTTTGAAACAAATTATTTAGAATGAATATAATTAAGATTAAACTCTTCACTAAAGTTAAGCTCAAAAGCCCGTAAATCAATAGGTTTTGAGTCTCTTTTTAGTTCGTAATCGTATATTTTTCGTCCTAAAGCTGACAAAAATGGAATTCCGATCTCATCATACTCATAAATTCCATCATTAAATATTTGATTTTCATTGACTAATATTGTTGCTGTAAGGAAGAAAGCAATATCATTTTTATAATCTACTATAAATGCGCAATCAGTCAATGTGCCATATGCGTAACCCACTTTATTGAATATCCTGATGTGATTGGGTATATTTTCTTTCACATGACCAAATAAGAAAAATTTACCATAGCTATCATAGTATTCCAAAGAATCGTATTTGGGAAATTGGTATTCTCTTGGCAATCTTGCCATAGATTGGATTAGAAAAGTTCTGTGTTCTTCATTGAGATTGAATTTTTCTTTAGAAGTAAAGTTCTCTGGATATACCATTCGTATCAGCGAATTTTCTAAATCTTTAATATTCACAAAGTTTTTTTCGTACATATTGAATGGTCTCATATCGGTCGAGTCAGTATCTAAATAAAAACCTTTTCCTTTTCGAACATTTGTTAGATTTTCATCCAAAAAATTTTCGGTAGAGGATCTCATTTCTTCGTGATACAGTGTATCCGTTTTATCATAGAAGTAGTAGGGGTTGGTAAGTCCATTTGTTTCATGATCAAATCCTGTTACACCTACTCTATGTATAATTCTTGAATTATGGAAAACGCCTTTTTCCCTTAGATTTACATTGATAGAATCTCGACCTAAAAATTCGTATAATCTATTATATGCATTATTATCACTTACGCTAAAAACTTGTTGGATTAAACGTCTTAAAGAGGCTTGATGGGCAGAATTTTGATCTTTGATTGTGTCAAAAGGAGTTTGAGTAGGGTCTAGTGCTTCGAATTTTATCGGTGTATCTAGATCGATCTGAATGCCTTTATCTTGAAGTTTTTCTAATTTTTCTAATGCTAAAAAAGCCACTGGCATTTTCACGGTACTTGCTGGGTAGAAGTATTTATTGGTATCTAAGTTATATTCAAAAGATTCCATTGACACGATACTATCTAATTGATTTATTTGAGTATAAAGGATTTGTATTTCGTATGAATCTAGGTTATCGCCGATAGTTGGAAATTCTATAATTAGTTCTTTCAAAATAGAATCCAACGGATTGACAACTTTTTGCGAATATGCGATATTCGAAAGTAAATTTAATGATAAGATGTAGATTATGAATTTGGTATATGAGGGCATCGATTGATTATAATTTCATGCTCGTTTAAGATACAAAAAATATTGTTGTTATAAAACAAATTAGTTTCTGAATCTTATTTGTACTATTTACATAAATGTGGTATGCACTTTGTAAGTCATTTTCTTAGTAAAAATGGGGTAATCTGTTTTAGATTGTCACATATTTTTTGAAAAATTGCACCATGTACTATACTTTATTACTGTTCTTTTAACACATAGCCAACGCTAAAGTGCTGGGCTATTTAGATTTGATACTTATGGGACCAAATCTGTTATTTCCGAAGGTTTTGGTTTTAGCACTGAAGAGCTATTTGGACTATTTTAATTTGATGCCTTTGGCAATGCATCTATTTATTCTGAATATTTAGATTTCTATATTTCAGTTTCAATTTCAGCGTTTATGTACTACTTCTGAATCTCCTTATTTACATGAATGAACTCTATTTACATGAATAAACTCTATTTATATGAATGTGATATATTGTGACAGTATGGATAGCTCAGGTAGCGTGTAACGGAGAATGTGATGTGAGTGGAGAATTTATAGTAGAAGACGACGCATTAGTACCCCAAAAGATTCGATATAGTTTTAGATGCCTACTAAGTTTACCATATATTTTAAAATCCCAAAGAAATGTAAAATTACACCAACTACAATGATCAATAAAATTCGATATGCCCATAAATTAGCGTTCTTATATTTGGAAGCAAATCTTGCGGTAGACATGGTGCCTATGATCTGACCAATCGTAATGGCTAGCCCCGCGCTCCAATCAACCAATCCCTCCATCCAGAATAGGAATAGAGCAATGATTGTATAAGCGGTAACTGCAAATAATTTCAATCCATTGCCCTCTACTAAATTGTAGCGGCCCAACATCACAATAGCTGCTAAAAAGAAAATACCTGTTCCCATTTGTATGAATCCACCATAAATTCCTAAGGCGAAAAAAACTGGAGCAGAAATATATAAGGGCATTTGATAATCCTCAGAAACTTCTCGAAGTAGCTTTTTAGGATTTAAAAGAAGGATAAAAAATAAGAAAATGATAAAAAACTTAAAGATCACTTTGAACTGTTCATTGCTGACGATGAGTGCGAGATATATTCCAAGCATGGCCCCTAAGAACATAAATATAAAATACCATTTGCCTTTGATCAGATCGAGTTTTCCATTCTTGTGAAATGTATAGGCACCAAGGGCGCTTGCAAAGACGATGCTCATGCGATTTGTTCCATTTGCTACATTAGCGGGTAATCCCATGAGTTCCATAAGGATAGACAGTGTTATGATCGAACCAAATCCTGCCATGGTATTCATCCCTCCTGCTAAGGCACCTCCTACTAATCCTATGATAAAAAGATGAAAGTCCATCTATTTAATTTCTTGACAGAGTTCTATGAGGACGCCATTGGCGGATTTTGGATGGACAAAACAAACCAATTTATTATCTGCGCCTATTTTCGGTTCTTTGTTTAGGAGTGTAAAACCCTCTGATTCGAGTCTCGACATTTCTGCTTTGATGTCGGTAACACTAAATGCAATATGATGGATGCCTTCTCCTTTTTTGTCTATGAATTTGGAAATGGCACTATCTGTATTAGTAGCTTGCAGTAATTCAATTTTATTATTGCCAGATCTAAAGAATGAGGTTATGACTGATTCAGAACCTACCTCCTCTCTTTTGTATGATTTTTGCCGTAGAAGCAGACCATAAATGCCTTCTGCTTTTTCGATGTCTTTTACCGCTATTCCTATGTGTTCGATCTTTTGCATCTATTATTTATACTTTAGTGGGAACTAAGATAACATAGATAGGGATATCCATGTTTATATATTGTCACTTTTGCGTGAGGTGCATGGAGGGCCTGTCCTGAATAATTTTATTAGGAAGGATGAGCGAATAGCGAAACCCGAAATGGACCGACCCTGACAAAGGAAGGGGCACGCCCAAATAAATTAAGTGATGATACGAAAACCAATTTGACCAATATCTCAATCTGGATCAAGTGAATAAGTATAAGGAGTAATTTGGAAGAGATATATGTTTTATAATTACATATTTTAGATGAGTAGAAATGCAATTTGGTGGATTATAATTTTGATGAGTTCTGCGCTAATGGGGATTGCGATCATACAATTCTTTTGGATTAAGTGGCAGATAGACTTGAAGGAAAATGAATTTGATCAAAAGGTCCGAATTGTACAAAATAATGTTCGAGATCTGATTCATGATGATCATGATATCCGAGAAGGGAAAATGAAATCTTTTACAGATTTTGGGATTACCGACAAAAAGGATAAAAATAAAATTCTTCTAAATAAACAAGTAAACAAGGTCATAGAAAATACTAAAAACCCTTATTTGCGGGATCGAATTAGTAAGGAAATTTCGACTTTACTAAATAACCCAGACAACAATCTTGAGAATATCAATAAAGATGTATTGCGGGCTATCATGGTAGACCAAATGGGTCGACAAGGGATAGATTTGGCTTATGATTATGGTATATATTCTAATAAAAACGAAGCTTTCAACATCATAAATGGGCATTATGCAGCACCGATATCGGGAAGTTCAAGCTCGTTTGAGGATTTGGAAAGTCGGGGTCTATATAATACGCCATATAAGATTGATCTGTTTACCAAACGTAAAGAAAATCCGCCTGGACACTTGGCTATATTTTTTCCAAATAGGACGGGTTATTTATGGTCTAAAGTGTGGCGGAGTATGCTGGCATCTCTACTTTTTACAGGATTGATTCTATTCTGTTTCAGTTATACGATCTATGTGATTCTGAAGCAGAAGAAGGTAAGCGAGATGAAAACCGATTTTATCAATAATATGACTCATGAATTTAAAACTCCAATTGCTACCATTTCTTTGGCAACGGATTCCATCACGAATAAAATGACCATCAATGATGAAAATAAAATTAAAAGATTTGCCAACATTATAAAAGAAGAAAATAGTAGGATGCTCAATCAGGTTGAGAAAGTCTTACAAATGGCGAAAATCGATAAAGAGGACTTTAAATTGAATTTAGTCGAGTTAGATATTCATTACTTAATCGAGAAGGCAGCGAGGAATATGAGTTTAAAGCTAGATAAAAGAAATGGCACTATTACGACCAAATTAAAGGCTGCAAACTCATTTATCTTGGGTGATCAGAATCATATTTCCAATATTTTGCATAATCTTTTGGACAATGCAGAGAAATATTCAGACAAAGAACCACTAATAATTGTTTCTACAGATTCAACAAATGAAGGAATTAACATAACTATAACAGATAGTGGAATTGGGATGTCTACAGATTCTTTAAAGAGTATTTTTGATAAATTTTATCGGGTTCATACAGGTAATAGACACGATGTTAAGGGCTTTGGGCTTGGGTTAAGTTATGTCAAAGCACTAGTAACTGCCCATAAAGGTAGTGTCTCGGTGGACAGTGAATTGGGTAAAGGAAGCAGCTTTAAGGTGTTTCTGCCGTTTAAACAATAATGTTAAGAACTAATTTAAAATTTCATCCGTTAAAAGAATGGTGCTGAGTTAAATTTCTTCCTTTGAAAGCAATAGTGTTAAGATATTTTTAAACTAAATGTGACTTTATATATGATTATCGATCAAAATATTAACGAAGAATTAGTAAAAAACAAAGAAAACCAAATGTCTAACCAAAGAATATTATTAGTCGAAGATGACGTAAACTTTGGTGATGTGCTTAAGTCATATCTCGAAATGTATGATTATGAAGTAACTCTAGCTACAGATGGCGAAATGGGTTATGAGAAATTCGAAAAAGATCGTTATGATCTTTGCATTTTTGATGTTATGATGCCTAAAAAAGACGGTTTTACGCTTGGAAAAGAAATTAGGCAAAAAGATGGGGAAGTGCCGATTATATTTCTTACGGCAAAAACTCTAAAGGAGGATGTTCTTGAAGGATTTAAATCTGGAGCAGACGACTACATCACTAAACCATTTAACTCTGAAGAGTTATTATATCGAGTACAAGCCGTACTTAAGCGTTCTGGCAAGGGAAATACGGCCGATGAAGATATCAAGGAATTCTTGATCGGAAGATACCACTTCAACTATCCATTAAGAATATTGAGTTTTAAAGGCGAGACTCAAGTTGAAAAAGATAAGCTTTCGCCAAAAGAAGCTCATTTATTGAGGCTATTTTGTCTTTATAAAAATGATGTGCTTCCGAGATCAATTGCTTTGACCAAGATTTGGGGGGAGGATAATTATTTTACAGCGAGAAGTATGGATGTATTCGTCACTAAGCTGAGAAAATATTTATCAAAAGATTCAAATTTAGAAATCGTAAATATCCATGGTAATGGATTTAGATTAATTGATCGCTCCAATGGAGATGTGGATTAATTAGTTGACATATATAAAGATTAAGGATTAGAGAGGCGAACCGTGAGGTTTGCCTTTTTTTATTTGGGTTGGGGTGTTATATGAGAAGCATCCTAATTTAGGTTGGTAGATACTAACATCTTTGATAGATGCTCTAAAACCCATAGAATTATTCGACTATTTATTGAGCTTCTCCTAATTCATCCCAATATTCTACGGCCCTTCTAGTATGAGGGATACAGATTGACCCACCCACTAAATTAGCAACAGAAAATACCTCGAAGACTTCTTCGGTAGTAATGCCTAATTCATAGCAAGTCCCCAGATGATAATTTATACAATCGTCACATCTTAATACCATAGAAGCGACTAGACCTAATAATTCCTTTGTTTTCACCGGCAGAGCTCCATCAGCATAGGTTTGATGGTCTAGACTAAAAAATCGCTTCAAGACCTTGTTATCTTGGGATATGATACGTTCATTCATTTTTTGTCTGTAATCGTTGAATTCCTGAATTTTACTCATTCTATCTATTTTAAGTTAACAATCATGATGTAATTGTGTATATCTATCTACAAATCTACAAGAGTCAATATTTTTCAACAATTAGAAATCAACACATGTTCTTATTCTAAATATATCATATTATCTAATATATTTGTTTACACCACGAGAATCTTTAAAACCCTAAACTTATGCCAGATTTTTGCCATTTGCATTGCCATACTCAATATTCTTTATTGGATGGCGCCTCTGATATTGGGAAAATGCTGGATAAGGCTAAAGCAGACGGGCAAAAGGCCGTAGCCTTAACAGACCATGGAAACATGTTTGGGGCATTTAAGTTTGTCGCAGAAGCTCATAAACGGGACTTAAAGCCTATCGTTGGGTGTGAATTCTATTTGGTGGAGGACCGCCACAGAAAAAAGTTTTCTAGAGCGGCTGGAGAACGAGATCGACGATTCCATCAGTTGCTTTTAGCAAAGAATGCTATTGGGTACAAAAACTTAAGTAAACTTTGTTCTTTAGGATTTATAGATGGGCAATATCAAGGATTTCCAAGGATTGATAAAGAACTATTGTTGCAGTATACAGAAGGAATAATTGCAACAAGTTGCTGTATTGGTGCAGAGATTCCTCAAACTATTTTGAAAAAGGGAGTTGAGGAAGCAGAAAAACTATTTAAATGGTGGCTGGATGTATTTGGTGAAGACTATTATATCGAACTTCAGCGTCACGCTGGTTTGGAAAAAATAGATGATACTGGCATGAGTCAAGAGGATGTAAATCAAGTCCTCCTCGGTTTTGCAAAAAAATATAATGTGAAAGTTATAGCCACCAATGATTCTCACTATGTAGAGGAAGAAGATTGGCAGCCACATGATATTCTTTTGTGTATAAATACAGGATCTGTCCTTGAAAAAGAAGGCCGTTTTAAGTTTCCAAGTTCTGATTTCTATTTTAAGACACAGGATCAGATGAGTAAGATTTTCCATGATGTTCCAGAGGCCATCGCGAACACCATGGAAATCTATGATAAGGTCGATAATCTGAATTTAGCACGGGATATCATCTTACCCGAATACCCATTACCGAAAGGTTTTGATGATCAAGGCATATACTTACGTCACATTACATTTGAGGGGGCCAAGAAAAGATATGGTGACATTACCCCTGAGATAAAGGAGCGAATTGATTTTGAGTTAAATGTAATTATCAACTCAGGATATCCTGGGTACTTCTTGATTGTAGAAGATTTTACAAGTACAGCAAGAGATTTGGGTGTTTCTGTGGGTCCTGGTAGAGGTTCAGCCGCGGGTTCTGTGGTGGCTTATTGCCTATGGATTACGAATATAGATCCGATCAAGTACGATTTACTTTTTGAGCGATTTCTGAATCCTGAGAGAATATCGATGCCCGATATAGATATTGACTTTGATGATGAAGGAAGATCAAAAGTGATTGATTATGTAATCGAGAAATATGGTAAAAACCAAGTAGCACAAATTATTACCTATGGTACGATGGCTGCGAAGATGTCTATACGTGATGTAGGTCGTGTCATGGATCTAGGTTATGGTGAAGTGGATAAAGTAGCAAAAGCATTTCCTACCAGTAAGGTTTCCTTAAATGCTATTTTGGAAAAGGATGATTTAAGCAAAAAAACAAAGTCATTGCTGACATCGGATGAGGTTAATTTGGCATACAAGTTTCGGGAAATGGCGAATCAACCAGATGCAACAGGGGAACTTATCCAGAGTGCAAAAAAACTGGAAGGTTCCGTCCGAAATACAGGAATCCACGCATGTGGTATCATCATAACTCCAGATGACATCACAAATTATATACCGGTAAGTATTGCCAAAGATTCTGATTTTTTGGTGTCCCAATTTGATAACTCAGTGGTAGAAGACGCTGGATTATTGAAGATGGATTTTTTAGGATTAAAAACATTAACTATACTGAAAGATGCGGTAACATTGATCAAGCAAAATCATGGAGTCGAATTGGATATTGATCTGATATCTTTGGAGGATGAAAAGACCTATGACTTATTTCAGAAAGGAGAAACCATTGCCATCTTCCAGTATGAGTCGCCCGGAATGCAGAAGAACTTGAAAATGCTTAAGCCGAATAAGTTTGAGGATTTAATTGCTATGAATGCTTTGTATCGACCGGGTCCAATGGATTACATTGATGACTTTATCAAGCGGAAGCATGGGAAAGAGGTGATCACCTATGACTTGGATGATATGAAGGAATACCTCGAAGAAACATATGGTATTACGGTCTATCAAGAGCAAGTGATGTTGCTTTCTCAGAAATTAGCGGGCTTTACGAAAGGTCAAGCAGATATGTTGAGAAAGGGAATGGGAAAGAAAAAGAAAGAAGTGATAGACAAGCTCTATCCATTATTTGTAGAAGGTTGTGAAAAAAATGGTCATGCAAAAGATAAGGTAGATAAAATATGGACAGATTGGGAGAAATTTGCATCCTATGCATTTAACAAATCTCACTCGACTTGTTATGCTTTTATAGGTTTTCAGACGGGTTATTTAAAAGCAAATTATCCGAAAGAATTTATGGCTTCAGTCCTGAATCATAACTTAAATGATATAAAATCGATCAACTTTTACTTGCGTGAATGTAAACGGATGGATTTAGATGTTTTGGGTCCAGATGTAAATGAAAGTATTGCTAAATTTAATGTAAATAAAAAAGGTCAAATTCGGTTTGGATTAGCTGCATTGAAAGGAGTAGGAGAGGGCCCTGTGACAGAGTTAATTGCTCAAAGATCAGAAAAGCCATTTGACTCTGTATATGATATTACAAAGCGGGTTAGTCTACGATCAGTCAATAAAAAGTGTTTAGAAAGCATGGCTAATGGTGGAGCTTTTGATGATTTTGGATTGAGTCGAGCTCAATATTTTATTCCCTATTTGAATTATAAGTCGCTGATTGAGCATGCGATTAAATTTGGTCAACATTATCAAAATGAAAAAGAACAAGCAACGAATTCACTTTTTGGAGATATAAGTGATGAGATTTTAGTCGTTCCTGAAATCCCAAAATCTGAAGAATGGAATTTGGCTCAAAAATTAGAAAAGGAAAAAGAAGTTACCGGAATATATTTGAGTGGACATCCCCTTGATCAGTATGAATTAGAAATGATCCACTTTGTCAATTGTCCTTTGGAGAAAATTGATGAGACGGCTAATGTTGGGTATTGTATTGCCGGTATGGTGACAGAAGCAAATCATGGCGTATCTAGAGATCGTAGCTTGCCATACTGTCGATTTACAATCCAAGATTTTAGTGGTGAATTCACTTCAGGATTATATCGAGAAAATTACTCAAATTGGGGAAATTTGATGCAAGTTGGACAAGTCATTTACATTGAAGGGAAATATATCAAAATCAGAAACGAAGAACGATATTTTTTCAAAATACATGACCTGAAATTGTTGGCTACTGTAACTGAGCAAAAGACAAAATCTATTACACTCAGAATTCCATTGGAAAAAATAACGAGTGAAGTGCTAAGTGGTTTAACTAAAGCTTGTAGTGAAAATAAAGGAAGCCAAGCATTGAAAATTTGTATAAAAGACAAAGATCAAGATATCGTCCTCGAATTAGCTTCTAAAAAAGTAATGGTCAATGTTAGTACAGACCTCATTCATTTATTTGAAGAAATAGGCTTTCAATATAAATTAAATTAGTTGCTTGTAGATAGTTGTCGGTTGTTAAATATGGGCTGAAAAAATAGGCATCATTTTATTACAACTATTTTTCTATTACATCGTTTATTCTAGATATTTAACTAGCAATAACCCTTTATTCAGAATATGCTTAAGTTTCTACTCATAATCAGTTTTTTTCAAATTTTGTCTCACACACTTCATAGCCAGAATTGGACTGAAAAAAATATCGCTGTATTCGACGAATTTAAGGACTTTGAATTTCTATTGGAGGGTAAAAATGACACTACATATATCGTCAACTTTTGGGCGACTTGGTGTGGTCCATGTGTAAAGGAATTACCTTATTTCGAAGAATTGCATTCAACCTATAAGGAGCCCATTATCATCTTATTAGTAAGTCTAGATTTCAAAAAACATTTAGATAAAAAAGTGGTTCCATTTTTAAATAAACATAATATCCAATCCGATGTTGTTTTGTTAGAAGATGGAAGAGCAAATGATTGGATAGACAAAGTAGATCCATCTTGGTCTGGAGCAATACCAATCACCATGATCTATAAGGATGGGGAAAAGAAATTTTTTGAACAAGAATTTCATAGTACGGAAGAACTGATAGAAGCCATTGGCTCTGTCAAATAGAATATTTTATAATTATAAACAAATATTGAATACAGATATGAAAAATTCATTCGCATCTTTTTTTGCTATTGGAGCATTACTTCCAGCGTTGTTTCTGATCTTTGGTCAGACTCATGGAGGATACCATGTGGGAGATACAGTCGCAGACTTTACTTTGAAAAGTACTAGCGGAAATTATGTTTCTTTGAGCGATTACAAAGATGCAAAGGGTTACATCGTAACTTTTACATGCAACCATTGTCCATATGCGATAATGTACGAAGACAGGTTTGTGGAGTTGCATAACAAATATGCTCCAATGGGATATCCTGTAATTGCGATAAATCCAAATGACCCGGCAGTTAAGCCGGAGGATAGTTTTGATAATATGGCTGTGCGTGCAGCAGAGAAGTCATTTCCATTTGTCTATCTATTTGATGATCAACAAAAGTTATTTCCTGTATTTGGTGCTACTAAAACCCCTCATATTTATCTGTTAGATGGAGATATGAAAGTGAGATATATCGGAGCGTTGGATGACAGTCCCAAAGATCCAGATGCAGTAGAAGTAAAATATGTTGAAAATGCCATTGCAGCGATAGAGGCTGGTGAAAAAATTGACCCTGAAACGACGAAGGCTATTGGATGCAGTATAAAAGTAGCAGATAAGTAAGCTTGGAGATAAGAAATGCAAAATAGGATGAATTTGAGACCATTGGCGATTTGATGGTCAAAGTTTATTCTGAATTAGAAGGTTTCCCGAAAGCGTCTTAACAGCCAGCATATTATAAAAAAATTAATAAATGTGGGCAAACAAGCCGTAAAGGAAAAATACGAAGCTTGTAGTTGCCTATTCAGATGATAATAGAGTAGTGGGTGCGGTTGTTTATTTCAGTGATCTGAAAAACTACGGATCGGGAGAATCTATAAGTAAAATAAAAAATGCCTCAGGATTTAGATTGCTTGCAGTTGATCCTCGAGAAAGAGGAAAGGGAATTGGGAAATTGCTAATTGAAGATTGCATTTGTAGAACGAAGAAAAATAATCAAAGCGAATTATATATTCATTCTACAGAATCTATGAAAATTGCTTGGTGGATGTATGAAAGGTTAGGTTTTATTCGAGCTGCAGAAATTGATTTTGTTCAAGGTGAACTTCCAGTATTTGGATTTAAATTGAAAATCAATTAGAAATTTTGAAACTAATATTCAGAAGAAGAAAGTTTAACTGAAACTAAAATCATATCATTTCTTATCAAAAGACAATAAGTAAAAGGGTTAAAAAAAGAGGGGAAGTTCTAATGAGCTTCCCCTCTTTCTATTTCCCGGTTTCCCCTCTTTTAATTTCTCAATAACCCATTTATTGCTTAATGAATTTCGAGTTATATATATAATCTTCATATATAATCTCTAAGAAATACATTCCTGGAATTAGATGACTAACGTTGATGCTACCTCCATCGATTTCAGTTTTAAACCTTTGCCCATTCATGTTATAGATGTTGGTTTTTGTAGAACTTATTACTGGAGTATCTACAAATAAGTAATCCAAACATGGATTAGGATAACTAGTAATTTCCTTTACACTTAATTCTGGCACATCACTTATAGGATTTAGAAAATTGATCAAACCCGTCTGGATGGAATTGAACGCTTCCATAGAGTTTGATTGAGTATTACTCATTACAGAAATCGTATAATTGTGTTCAGGTGAATGATACATATGAGAGGTATTTCCTAAATTTCCTGAAGAACCAAAAAGTTCATCTCTATCTCCTATTAATTTTGTCAATCCTGATCCGAATGTTTGGGTAGATAATGGAGGAAATAAGGAGCCATCTATCACCATCATTTCTTCTAAGGTAGCTTGCTCGATAAGGTCACCACTAAATAACATTCTGATAAATCTAGCGGCATCAAGTGGTGCTGACACAATATTTCCTGTACTCCAATTCAGTGAGAGAAGGGAATTATAACTAATATCATTATAATCGGTCAGTTGTCCTTGATCTTCAAAATCTGCCCAAAGTCCAGCAAAAGAATTACTAAATTGCTCTGCTCCTCCATAAAAAGTGTTATTCAAAGGCACTTGATCCCAAATTCTAAATTTGATATATTCTTCAATGGGTTGACCTGAAATATTTTCTATTAGAAGACCTAATAATATGTAGTTGGTGTGGCTAAATCCGAACTTTGATCCAGCTTCAAAAGCAGGGCTTTGATCTAAAAACAAAGATAGAATTTCTTCCGGTTCGTATATCTTCTCGGTATTTTCGAGTGCAGTGCTGTAAAAAGCGGCATGTTGGGTTACATCAAAAATACCGCTCGTATGATTCAGTAATTGCTGAATTGTTGTATTGGGATCTACATTATCCATATTTTCTAAATAGTCAAATATTGGATCCTCAAGATCAAATAAACCGGCTTCATACATTTGATAGATAACTGTTGCTATATGCGTTTGGGTGTTCGATCCACCCCAAAACACAGTAATATGATTGATTGGTTCACCCTCAAAGTCTACACCAGCTCCACTTACCCAAATAGTTTCATCTGGCAAGATTACGACAGCAGAGACACCGTAATCACCGTTGTCTACTTGACTTTGCAATGCTTCATTGAAAATGGATTCCAAATCAGGGTCTACCTGAGAATAACAAAGAAATGGGATTAGCAGGAATATGGATATAATTGTTCTGAGCATCATTATATATAAGTTAGTAATATATGTAAAAAAGTTAGATGTGAAGGTAAGGAAAGGAAAGTGACATTTCCTTTCAATTTGTTGGTTATTGACTAAAATGGTAAAAAGACTGCAAATTAAATCATATTCCAATTAGAATGGTAATTTTTTGCCAATCTATTTTCATGAAAAAATACTATTTAGATTACTATTAGAAAATATAAATTAATACAAAATATTATTCTTGACAAGCATAATAACACCACAAAGAATTAAGGACTTAATGATTTTTAATTAATTTCAACCTATGAAAAAACAAATGAACAAATGATTCAATTAAATGTCGAAAGAGCTATAAAATATAAATATAAGATAGCTATTTGGGGTTGGGCATTCTCTGAAGGTAATAAAATTGAAAAGATAATTTTAAACAAAGGGAAAGATGCCATAACCTACGTTTTATATGGAATTAACAGACCAGATGTGGTGAATTTATATCCATATATTGAGGAAGCAAAGAATTCAGGATTTTATATTTATTTGAATTTAAATTTTATTTGGTATAAAAAAGCTGTATTGGAATTCCATCTTTTGGATGGTGAAATCTATACCAAGAAATTGAATCTAAAAGAAATAGAAAATGAAAATATACTTGCAAATCTAAAAAATACAAGGAGATATAATACTTTTCTAGCTCTTCAAAAAGATAAGTTCGATAATAAACAAGGACATTTATTTAGTAAAGAACCGAAAATTGCTTACAAGCCGTTAATTTCTATTATCGTACCAACATACAATATTGATTCTGTTTGGTTAAATAAGTGCATTCAATCAGTATTATTTCAATTATATGAAAATTGGGAGCTTTGTTTACACGATGATGGATCAACTAGCCAAAGCACACTTATGACTTTAAAAGAGTGGGAAGGAAAAGATCCAAGAATAAAAATAAGTTATAGTGAGACAAATGATCAAATTTCAATTGCCACAAATAAGGCGATACAAAGTGCAACAGGTGAATTTGTTTCTTTTTTAGACCATGATGATGAGTTAACAAAAGACGCTTTATTAGAAGTCGTTTTTGCTTTAAATAAACAAAAGGACTTAGATTTGATTTATACTGATGAAGATAAAATAGATGAATATGGTAATAGATCTGGACATTATTTTAAATCTGATTTTGATATAGATCTGCTATGCTCTAATAATTACATTTGTCACTTTGTTACCATTAGGAAGGAAATTGGAGATAAGATCGGTTGGTTGAAAAAAGGATACGAAGGAGCTCAAGACCATGATTTCTTATTAAGATTTGTAGAGCAAACGAAACAAATTCATCATATACCAAAAGTTCTATATCACTGGAGAACTTTGACAACAAGCACTGCATCAGGAATGGCAAATAAATCATATGCCATCGATGCTGGAATTCAATCTATTTCAGATTATTTGGATAGAAACGATATTGATGGTGAGGTTTTTAGAGGGAATTGGGATGGCTCTTATAGAGTAAAGAGAAGAATCTTATCATATGATAAAGTTTCAATTATTATTCCATTTAAAGATCAGATACATTTCTTAAAGACTTGTATAGACTCAATCTTTGAAAAAACAATTTATCCAAATTTTGAGCTACTATTGATTAATAATAATAGTGAAGAGGAAGAATCTATCAAGTATCTTGAACAGATTAAGCAGACAAATTCCAAAATAAAAATTTTCGATTACACTGAAGAATTTAATTATTCAGCGATAAATAATTGGGCGGTAGAAAAAGTAGATTCTGAATATATTCTACTGCTAAATAATGACATTAAGGTCAAAAATGAAGGATGGTTAGAGAATATGGTAGAACATATCCAAAGGCCGGAAGTCGGTGCTGTAGGGGCTAAATTATCCTATAGGCACCATACTATTCAGCATGCAGGAGTAGTAATTGGTATAAAAGGACGGGCAGGACATGTATTTAAAGGGCTTCCCTTCCTTGAGAATCGATATTATAATATGAATCTAATTAAACAATATTCTGCTTGCACTGCCGCCGTTCTTCTTACTAAGAAATCTAACTATAAACAAGTAGGAGGCTTGGATGAAGTCAATTTAAAAATAGCGTTTAATGATGTTGATTATTGTCTCAAGTTAAGAGAAAAAGGTTTTAGAGTTATCTTTACTCCTTATGCAGAATTATTTCATTTTGAGTCAATAAGTAGAGGATATGAACATGGAGATGAAGAGAAAATGGCTCGATCAGAAAGGGAGGCCAAATATTTGAATGAAAAATGGAAAATCGATGAATTCGCAGATCCGTTTTATAACCCAAATCTCACATTAGAGTATCAAGATAATTCTATAACTTTAAGAACCAATTATAAAAAAGTAAAGGTTTTATAGTATTTAATGGATTAAAAGTACTCAAAAGCAAGATATAAGTATCATAGGTTATATATTGGGACCAAGGATAAATGATAATGTTAATAAGAGTAATATAGACAAAACATGGAATAGAATATTTCTTTTCTTATAAGTGCTTCATTTTATAATTTAGATAGTTTGCTATTTAATTCTATTTCTTTTCTGCTTTTTTTGCCTATTGTTTTGGCTATGTACTATGCTATTCCTCATAGGCATAGATGGAAGCTACTTTTAATGGCTAGTTATTATTTTTACATGTGCTGGAAACCAGAATATGTCATTCTGATTTTCTTTAGTACCGTGATCGATTACTTTTCAGCAATAAAAATCTCTAAGGCAAAATCAGCAAAGGCAAAAAGACCTTTTTTATATCTTAGTTTGTTCACCAATTTAGGCTTGTTATTCAGCTTTAAATATTTTAATTTTTTTGGTGAAAATATAAACGTCGTTCTCAATAAATTAAATGTCCTAAGTGAAATCCCCTTTTTTGATGTGCTTTTACCGGTAGGTATTTCTTTTTATACCTTCCAGACCATGAGCTATACTATAGATGTTTATAAGGGACAGATCGAGCCAGAAAGACACTTTGGTAAATTTGCGCTTTTTGTTACTTTCTTTCCACAGCTTGTTGCGGGACCTATTGAAAGAGCAAGTAGACTCCTGCCCCAATTTCATAAAAATATAGACTTTCAATATGAAAATATCTCTGCTGGTGTAAAGCAAATTACTTGGGGCTTCTTTAAAAAGGTAGTGATTGCTGACAATTGCGCTATGTTGGTAAATCAAGTTTTTAATAATCCGGATCAACATTCAGGAATATTCGTGTTGATTGCGATCATATTATTTACATTCCAGTTATACGCTGATTTTTCTGGCTATTCCGACATCGCTATTGGGAGTGCAAAAGTGCTGGGTTTTGACTTGATGAAGAATTTTAATGCTCCTTATTTAAGTAAAAACATGACTGAATTTTGGAGGCGATGGCATATTTCTCTTTCTACTTGGAT
>Ga0209828_1000446_pt1 | contig 39467 bp, 16 predicted proteins | sample MaitaG_FD_187429 | JGI IMG/M metagenome (GOLD analysis project Ga0209828, IMG submission 187429) | Marine algal microbial communities from Maine, USA - Maine_Asex2 metaG (SPAdes) (version 2) | ecosystem: Host-associated > Algae > Red algae > Unclassified | place: Maine, USA | collected 2015-01-05
TTGTACTTTTAATGTGACACTAACGGATGGCACTATTCCTACGGTTGCTTGTCCGCCAAATATAAATGAAACGCTGGCTGTTGGTAATACCTATACAGCTACTTCCTCCGAGCTGATGCCCACCATAACTGATTGTTCCAGTACAACTATCAACTATACTTTAAGTGGTAATACTCAGGGATCAGATATTTATTCCGGACAAGATCTCGTTTTCAATATTGGCACTACTCAGGTTTTGTATACTATTTCAGACGGAATTAATCCACCTGTTGATTGTAATTTTTCGGTTACCATCAGTCAGATGGGTGGTTCCGGAATTACCCTCGATATCGGAGAGGTAATAGCTACTTGTGGGAATGATGTTGCAGTCCCAGTAATTATTTTAGAAGACCAAGTCGTTTCCTCTATTGATTTTACAATCTTCTGGGAACAACCTGGACTTACCTTCAATAATCTGACAAGCAATCTGCCCGGTGGAATTGTTGGCATTGGACCAGATCCAACTCCACCACATAATAACGGCTTAGATACCATCACTTATGGATACGCTATTTTTCCACCTATTGCCTTATCTGCCGGCCAGACCCTGGTAACGCTCAACTTTACTCCTACGGGTAATGCAGGTGACGTCATTCCAGTAAGTTTTTATCCGGGTACCTCCCACCCTGATTTTCCAGTTCCAGCTGAAGTATCCGACGCCTCATTCAATCCAATCCTTCCTGTGAACACCTTAAATGGTTCTATTACTATTGGTACCTCCGATATTTTCACCATTGATTGTCCAGCAAATATCAATCTAACAGACACAGATGGAGACTGCTCAGAAATAGCCACCTGGCCTCCTCCTGTTGTAAATGATTGTAATAATAATTCAAATCCTCCCACCAGTAATTTCGATTCCGGGGATGTCTTTGGTATCGGATCACAAATAATTACTTATACCGTTACGGATGCAGATGGCAATTTAGCTACTTGCTCTTTTACGGTCAACGTTACGGATGGTGCTGCTCCGGACATCACCTGTCCTGCCAACATTAATGAGACCATATCTGCAGGTTCTACTTATACGGCTTCCTCAGCAGAACTAATGCCCATCGTGGTCGATTGCTCAAATACGACCATCAACTATACCCTATCCGGTGATACGCAGGGTACAGGAATTTACACTGGACAAGACCTCATTTTCAACACTGGAACGACTCAAGTATTGTATACTATTTCAGACGGAATGAATCCACCTGTTGATTGTAATTTTTCGGTCGTAGTCAACGAAATATCTCCCGGCGGAATTACACTGGATATTGGAGATGTAACAACTACATGTAATGATGATGTGGCTGTACCAATAGTAATTCTCGAAGATCAGGTAATTACCTCTATTGATTTTACCATCATCTGGGGACAACCTGGACTTACCTTCAATAATCTGACAAGCAACCTGCCCGGTGGAATTGTTGGCATCGGACCAGATCCAACCCCACCGCATAATAACGGCTTAGATACCATCACTTATGGATACGCTATTTTTCCACCTATTGCCTTATCTGCCGGCCAGACCCTGGTAACGCTCAACTTTACCCCTACCGGTAATACGGGCGATAGCATTCCAGTATTATTTTATCCTGGCACAACGCATCCGGAATTTCCGGTTCCAGTGGCGGTATCCGACGCCAGCTTTACACCTATCCTTCCGATTAACACTTTAAATGGATCAATTACCATTGGTGGAAGTGAAGAAGTCATTATAAATAATTGTCCCGGACCAGTTACACTATCCTGCAATGATTCTACTGCCCCGGCATCCACTGGAATGGCCACTGCAACAGACGGTTGCGGCGTGAGTTTAACACCCGATTTTGTCGATGTGATTGATTTTACAACCTGTGGTAATACGGGAACAATTACCCGTACTTTCACCGCCACTGATGCCAACAGTAATGAGAACTCCTGCACACAAATTATCACAATCATAGATGAAACAAATCCGACTTTCGATAAAAGTCCGGCTCCCATCGCTAACATTAATTGTGGAGATGATTTACCAACGCAGGAAACATTAACTGCCAGCGATAATTGTGGCGCAGCGACTGTTGTTCCATCCATTGACCCTTTCAACTCAAATGAATGTGACGGATATACCATCACCTACCGATGGATCGCCTCCGATGACTGTGGAAATTCTACCGAAATAACGCGAGCTTTTGAGGTCAATCCAGACAATGTTAATCCAGTAACACTTTGCCAGTCAGAAACAAATGTGTTGCTCGATCAAAATGGAAACGGTATACTAGATCCGGCAATTTTAGATAATGGCAGTAGTGACAATTGTAGTGTCAACCTAACTTTTACAGCCAGTCAAACTACTTTCTCCTGTAACGACCTAGGGACTCAAACTGTTTTTCTGACCATAGCAGATAATTGTGGAAATGAGGCAACCTGTGATGCAACGGTTTCAGTTATTGATGAAATTAATCCTACCCTTTCCTGTCCTGAAAATATTACATTAACGACTGGTAATCCTTCGGCAGTAATCAATGATATTGGTCTAGAGAATGCTGCTGACAATTGTGGTATTTCGGAAATTAACTACACACTTTCAGGCGCCACAAATGGTTCTGGAGTAGGAGATGCCAGCGGAACTGAATTCAATACGGGACAAACTATCGTAACCTATACCGTTTTAGACATATCCGAAAACAGCAACTCTTGTAGTTTTACTATTAATCTCGAAGGAGCCGTTCGAATTGAATGTCCAGAGTCAGTAACGGCCAGTGCAATTATCGGAAGTTGCAATCAAACAATTAATGATATTGGTATTACAATTGTAAGCGATCCACAAAACATCACTTCAGTTTCGTACGAATTATCCGGCGCAACCACCGGAACCGGAATCGATGATGCTAGTGGTACTTCTTTTAACGTTGGAATGACACAGGTGACTTACACCGTCGTCGATGCTTTTGATAACACTAGTTCCTGTACGTTTGACGTGATGATAACCGATACAGAAAATCCGGTATTTCTTACTTTCTGTCCAGAAGACATTGTTGATTTTATTGGCGCTGATTGTCAGCAAACAATAAACTGGACAATACCAGTAGTTAAGGATAATTGTCCGGGGGTTGAATTAACCAGTTCACACGAACCTGGTTCATTATTCGGAACAGGAGAAACGACTGTAACCTATACAGCTACAGATATAGCGGGTAATGTTATTTTTTGTTCTTTTACCATTACACTGACCGATAATTCTTCACCAACTATTAATTGTCCCGAAACAATAACCATGGACAGTCCGGATGGTAATCCAATAGTAATTATTGACATTCCTCCCCTTTCATTCAACGATAATTGCCCAGGTAGCATTGTGGATTATACCCTTTCTGGCGCACTATCCGGCTCCGGAACTATCGATGCCAGTGGAACTGCTTTTCCCGTTGGACAGACCACGGTCACTTATACCACCACAGATGCTGCAGGTAATACTGGCGCTTGTTCTTTTCTGGTCAATATACAGGGAGCTTTGAATATTGCCTGCCCCAATGATTTAACCGTCGATGCAGAAACAGATTGTACGCAAATAGTAGATGACATTAATGTTAATATTATTTCTGCCCCTGAAAACATTACCAGTATTTCCTATGAATTGAACGGTACTACCATCGGATCAGGCGTAAATGCAAGTGGAACTATTTTTAATCTTGGAACTACTACCGTTACCTATACAGTCATAGATAATTTTGACAATGTGGTCGTTTGTTCGTTTATGGTAACCGTCACTGATGTTACCAATCCCTCTATTACCTGTCCAGAAAATATTATTCAAAATACCAGTAATGGAAGTCCGGTTATTATCACGGATATCGGCCCTTTGACATCAAATGATAATTGCGGTGTTGGAAACATTACCTATACCTTAACAGGAGCAACGACCGAAACTGGCGTAGACGATGCCAGCGGAACTAGCTTTATGGTTGGACAAACTACTGTAACTTATAATATAGTCGACGCAGCTGGAAATGCGGCTATTTGCGATTTTATGATTACTATAAATGAAGAAACAAACAATGAAAATTTAATTGATTGCCCAGAGGATATTATACTTAATGTTGATCCAGGATTATGTAGTCGTACAATTCCAGAAATAACGGCAATTATATTAATCAATCCAGATGATTTGGAAAGTATCGCCTGGGAACTGAGTGGCAGTACGACTGGTAATGGAACAGATAAAATTGAAAATATTGCTTTCAATTCCGGTATTACTGCAGTGACCTTTAATGCTCTCGATAACATTGGAAATAGTGATTTATGTTCATTCATGGTTACCATAAATGATAATATTCCACCAGTGATTTCAGGTTCCGGGGCCTTCGAATATTCAACAGATGCAAACGAATGTGGGACCATTCCTGATTTCAATATATCTATCACAGATAACTGTGAAGTTACAGAAATTCTCTACGAACTGAGCGGGGAATTGAATGAATTTGGTTCAGGAATACCATCTGATCTATTTTTCCCAACCGGAGTGACAATATTAACAATATCAGCTACCGATCTTCAAAACAATAGTGAAACTTATATGGCAACGGTTACCATTACAGATGATGTTGACCCCATCGCAACCTGTCCGGAAAATTTTAATTTATCAGTAGATATCGGATCCTGCCAGGCTACTTTGGAAAATATCGAAGGCATGAAATTTGATAATTGTGCGGTAGCCAATGACCTGTACCAAATCAGTGGCGCAACGACTGCTTCTGACTTAGAATCTCTTGACGGAATTGCCTTAAATATTGGTGAGAATATAATTGATTTTGAGATAGTTGATATCACTGGAAATACGGATGCCTGTAGTTTTACGATTACAGTGATAAACGACCAGGCACCGATTATTGAATGTCCGGAAGACGTGTTCACCAATCTGGCTATGGGCCAAACCTCCGCTGAAATAGAAAATATTGATCCCCTAATTGCCAATAACCTTTGTTCCGACTTTGTTGTTTTTTATTCAATAACCGGAGCAACGACTGGCAGCGGTACCGTGAGTGCAAGTGGTACCGCATTCAATGTCGGTTCAAGCCAGGTAACTTATGAAATAACAGACGCATTCGGAAATACCAATGCTTGTAGTTTTACAGTCACGGTTGGCAATCTATTAGTGGAATGTCCAGAAAATCAAACGCTGGTTATTCCCAATGATGCCTGCGAAGTAATGGTGAATAATATTTTTCCTGTTACATCTAATAACAACGTATCTGTCAATTACGAAATCAGTGGAGCTACTATTACCTCAGGCGTAAATGATGCCAGTGGAACTTTCTTTAAGGCAGGAACTTCTACAATAATTTATACCATTACGGATGACGCAAGCAATCAGGCTTTCTGTAGTTTTACAATTACTGCTTTGGATGAACAAGCTCCTGTCATTACTTGTCCTGACTTGCCCATTTTCTCAACTGATAACGAAGCTTGTACAGCTTTCATTCCCCTAGAAGTTCTTATACCTGTTGTGAACGAGGACAATTGCGATCCATCGCTAAATGTAGAATTTGAAATTACCGGATCATTGGTCGGCAATGGAGATATTAATGATATTCCATTGGCTTATCCAGTTGGTACCGCATTTATTACTTACACGACTTCGGACGAAAGCGGGAACAGCGCTTCCTGCTCATTCACTTTGGAAGTAGTAGATAATATAGCACCCGCTATAACATGTCCGGATGATACTGAAATTTCTTTACCCACCGGAACGACCTCCGCTCAGATTGGCAATACCAATCCCTCAATATCAGATAATTGCGGTATTGACGAGGTAAATTATACGCTAAGTGGTGCTACCTCAGGGTCAGGATTAAACAACGTAGATGAAGTTGATTTTTTATTAGGAAATACAATTGTTACTTACACGGTAACCGACTTTTCCGGGAATTCAAATACCTGTTCTTTCGCAATAAATGTCATTCAGGAAATGAACGAAGATTTGATATCCTGCCCTATAAATCAGATATCCTCTACCAGCCCGGATCTTTGCTCTTTTATGGTTGAAAACATTGCGCCAACCCTGCTGGTTCCAGGTGATGGAATTGAAAGTATTACCTTTTTGGTAACTGGAGCAACGCAAGCTTCCGGCACGGATGATGCGAGCGGAACCAACTTTAACCTAGGTGTTTCTACCGTCACTTACACAGCCAATTCTGCCAATCAGGACCATCAAACTGTTTGTGCTTTTACGGTAACGATTCTTGATCAGGAAGCACCAACCTGGACGGGATGTCCGGTAAATATTTCTGTAGATGCTAACGGTGAAGACTGCTTAACACCGGTCATTTGGGATGAACCTGTTGCTGGTGATAATTGTGGCCAATTTACAATTGAAAAAGAGATGGAACCCGGTAGTCTTTTTCCTGCAGGTACTACTACCTTTAACTATACTGCTACGGATGAAGCTGGCAACTCATCTGTTTGCGAAATAAATATAACCGTAACGGATAGTACCCCACCAATCTCAGAGGATTGTCCGGAAGATGTTACGATCACTACGGATGCAGATAATTGTGGAGCAATCTATAATTTTAATCCACCACCATTTTCTGATATTTGTTCTCCGGTAGTCGTTAATAGTTCCCATTCATCGGGCGAACTATTTCCCTTGGGAGCAACAACGGTTACCTTCACTGCCACGGACGAAGCGCAAAATAGTTCTACCTGTTCATTTACAATAACCGTTATTGATCAAATACCTCCAACATTGACTTGCATTGCAGATGTAATCATCAATAGCGATGGTACTATTTCCAGTGACCCGGATAATATTATACAAAACAGTACAGCCGATGGCGATTGTGAAAGTGTAACGATTATTTTTAATGATCCACAGGTAGCAGATAATTGCTCTAGTCCGGTTATTACAACTATTGGACCTGGCTCCGGCGACCTTTTCTCGGGTACTACCTCCGTCACTTTTCAGGCAACGGATGCAAATGAAAATCAATCGCTCGCCTGTGAATTTTCGGTAACGATATTAGAACTACCAGATATTTCAGTCGTCGTAAATCCAGCAGTAGCATGCGCAGGATCTACCGTTACTTTGACTGCCGATCCGATAACCGGTGCTTCCTATAGCTGGTCCGGACCCAATGGTTTTACGGCTACGGGAAGCAGCGTCTTTATCAACGATCTCTTACCCGAAAATATTGGTGCTTACCAAGTCCTGGCGACCCTTCCTGGTGACTGTATCACCAATGGAACCGGAACCGTAACATTAGCGGAAACACCAGAGATTACCAACTTATCCAGCAACGGCCCCATTTGCGTTGGAGAAGAACTCAACTTTATACTTACTGGAAACAACTTAACGTTGTTTGAATGGGAAGGACCAAATAACTTTAGTAGTTCTGAAGCCAGTCCAAGGATCGAAAACACTACCGCAGACCTGTCCGGAATTTATACTGTTACCGTTGAATCTGCCACTGGATGTAGTAGTACCGCCACTCTTGAGGTAGCAATAAACGGTGTTCCAAACCCACCTTCTATTCAAACAGATTGTGAAAATATTATCTGTATGGGAGAATCCTGCTTACTTATTGGTACCTCTTATGCTTTAGATCCAATTTATTTGTGGGATTCAGAAAGTAGTAACGCTGGATTACCTTCTATTACCAATAATAACGAGATAGTTATTACGCCTACGGAAGCAGGAACGTATATCTACCAGTATACAGTTGAAGTCAATGATTGCTTGTCTCCGGTCACCGAGTATACCGTAACTGTAGACGCAGGTCCCGAAGCAGTTGACGATTTGGTCGAAACAAATTATCAAAAGACACTGGAAAATATTCTGGTATTATCCAATGATCTGGTAACCCCTGGACTGGGAATGAGTGTTAACTTACTGCGTACCGCCGAAAATGGAAATGTTATTCAAAACGGAGATAACACCTATTCTTACACACCAAATCCAGACTTTATTGGAATGGACGAATTTACTTATCAGGTTTGCTATGTATGTAGCGGAACGCTGATCTGTGACGAAGCAACTGTAGTCATCAATGTGACCTATACCGGAGACTGTGACGTTCCGAATGTCATTACACCAAACGGAGATAACAGAAATGACGTATTATTTTTACCTTGTATTACTGGAGATGAATTTCCGGACAATCAACTTACGATTTATAATCAATGGGGAGATGAAGTTTTCCGACAAGCTCCCTATCAGAATCAATGGGATGGAACGCTCAAAGGGGAAGCTGGTAAAGACTTACCTGACGGTACCTATTTCTTTCTTTTCCTCACCGAACAAGATGCAGCACCTGTAAAAGGACATATTACGATTTACCGATAGTATTTAATTTTAGAAAAGAAAAATAAATAATTAACCATGAAATATATTTTTAGCATTCGCCATGTTTTTATTTTAGGAATGGTGCTATTTTGCCAAGTAGCAATGGCACAGCAAGAAAGTCAGTACACCCAGTTTATGAATAATAAACTATATTATAATCCTGCATTTGCGGGAGATGATGGAATCACTTCGATAACCGCGCTATTTCGACGACAATGGATCGGCTTTGACGGATCCCCTGAATCTAGACTTCTCAGTGCAAGTATGCCATTAAAAGGCAAACGGGTTGGTCTCGGTGTTTTGGCTTCCGTTCATGAATTGGGCGTAACAAAAAACTGGTATCTGAGTCTGGCATACAGTTATAATTTAAAGATAAATGACCACAGCAATGTAAGGTTTGGAGTTCACGGAACGATGCGACGCTTGCTGCTGGATTTTTCAAAACAGAATTTAGTTATTCAGGATAGAACGGACCAATCGATCCTGGAAGGTAATTCATCGGCAGATTATTACGGAAACGTTGGGGCTGGTGCATATTATAACTATAAGCAGTTTTACGCGAGCTTTAGTATTCCCAATATGTTAGAAAATAATATTGGTTTGTCAAATGGTTTAGAATCAGGAAAAGCAGCATCTGAGGCGAGACATTATTATTTTATGACCGGTATGACTTTTAAGACCAGCCCGAAAATTAGCATTCAACCAAATTTACTATTCAAATATGTAAAAAATGCTCCTTTTGATGTTGACCTTAATTTTAGTCTCATTTATGACCAACGTATAACCGGAGGAATTTCATACCGGGCTGGAGGTGATCGTAGCGGAGGAGAATCCATCGATTTTTTATTGGCCTATAAAATTCAGCAATTTACTTTAGGGGTCAGTTATGACTTTGCCATTTCAGAAATAGGTAAAGAAACCAGCGGATCTTTTGAAATTGTCGCCAGATTTGATCTGCCCGAAAAGCAAGTTGACTAACAAGTCTGTGTAAAAAAATATACAACAATTATTTCCTCAAGTGTTTACGTATTAGTACGTAAGCACTTTTTAATTTGAATTAAATCTTTACCTGATTACCAGCCTTCCAACCCTCCTATTTAACTACCATTATTAACTTACCCAAAAAAAAATCTGCTTATTTTATATTTATTACCAAAATATTTTTACCTTTACCACATAAATGGTTTGTCATCTTACCCTGAACGATTGCAAAACAAACCAAGATCTAAGCTTTGCACGTACTAGATCGTACTTAAATTATAATCCTGTGGTAAACATAAGTCATCTCTTGTTTTGACCTCCCTTTACCATGTTTTGAATCTCTAAACATCATTGCTAAAGCAATCACACGCGCTTTTGCAATCACCCATTTCTGTGTCTTCGAATGAGGATCTCTAAGCTTTGCAACCTATTGCTATACTTAACCGTATGAGCAACAAATGTGACATGTTAGCTAATTTAGCTAATTACAATAATTTATATAATTTATTATTAACTATTAGAACTCAATTTTACCTGAAAATAAAAATTGCTTTCTATACAAGTAGGTTTTAATTTTTTAATTTCTTAACCACCAAAAGCAGTATCATGGTTTCTAAATTTACATCCCTTAACAGAACAGCTCTGTTTAGAACAAATTCTTTTAGGTGGGCTTCGACTTATCTCTTCCTGGTCTTGTTGATCTTTGGAGGAACCAGTAATGTCTATGCTCAACCAACTTTTACGCAATGTGTTGCCTCTAACGTAACGCTTCAGCCCGGCGGAGCTGATTTAGTGTTAGATAACATCACTATTCCCGCATTTTTAAGCGTCACCGCTGTTTCGATGAATGGTGCCGTAACTTACTCAGCCTCTCCTGGACTTCTGGAATGTGCTGATATTGGCGGAGGTGCCGTAACGGTCACCGTGACCGCAACGGATATCAACGGTCTTACTGCCACCTGTGTTACCAATGTAATGGTAGCCGACGGAGGGCCTGCAGCCAGATGTATGGCGGTCACGCAAATGCTTACCGGAGGTACAGTAACGGTAGCTGCCGCTGATTTTGATGGCGGAAGCACTGCTTGTACAGCGGTAATGCCTACTGGTATTTCCAGTGATGGTGGTATGACATTTACACCAACGCTGACATTTACTTGTGCCGACTTGATGATGTCTCCTATCGATATCGAACTTCAGGTAGCAGATGCAAATCCTTCAACTGGACCAGCTACCTGTATGACAACACTTACCTTGCAAGATGAAGCACCAACCGCAGTCTGTATGAACGCGACACTTGTCTTGGATGCCAGTGGAAATGCGACTTTAACGGTCGCTGATGTCGACAATGGAAGCACCTCTGGAGCATGTCCGGTCGGCATGTTATCACTTAGCCAAACTGCTTTTACTTGTGCCGATTTAACGACCGCCACAAATCCGGCAGTAGTAGTAACTTTAACTTCTACGAATGCCAGTGGTCAAACCGCTACCTGTACCGCAAATATAACGGTTCAGGACAATGCTGTTCCAGTGCCAATGTGTAACCCGATAACCATTGAACTAAGTGCCGCGAATGTGGACGCTATGGGTAATTATACCCTAACTGCCGCAGACCTGGCAGCATTAAGTGCTGGAAGTACGGATAATTGTGCATTAACTACTACTGTTAGCCAGAACGTTTTTTCTTGTGCAGACGTTGGAACACCCGTAACCGTTATTGTTACCGTTACTGACCTGGCTGGAAATACCAATACCTGTATGACTATGATCACCGTATCGGATATCGATGCGCCTGTTTTAATGGGATGTCCAACCGGTGACATTGCCATCACTACCTCGGCAGGAGGTACAGGTGATTGCTTTGGATTACCCGCTTTTATTAATCCTACAGTGAGCGAAAGCTGTCCTGGGGCAATGCCTTTAACCGTTGCCTATACAGCTGGAATGCCAGCTCCAACTTTTGCTTTACCAGCGAATGGAGTAGCTACGGCTGGTGCAGCCAATATTACTGCTTTCCCAGTCGGACAAACCATCGTAACTTTTACCGCTACAGATGCTTCTGGCTTAACAGATATGTGTTCTTTTACTGTTACAGTAACTGATGATGAAGCACCAACTTTTACAAATTGTCCGATTGATATCACGGTAGATGTTGATCCAAATGAATGTGATCAGACTGTAAGTATTGTCCCTCCTACTCCTGCAGATAATTGTGGATCAGGAACTTTACTAGCCTCTGTTGTCGTTTCGGACCCAACAGTTATTCTTAATAATTCCTCTGCAGGTGGAATGCTTGGAGATCCAAATGGTGTTGATTTTGCTGACTTTCCAGTTGGAACCACCACAATATCTTATGGTTACCGAGATGCGGCCGGAAATCAGATCGATACAGATGATCTATGTGTGATCAGAGTAACCGTAGTAGATAATATCCCTCCGACAATTTCATGTCCTCCTAATCAGACGCTTAGTTTTGGATCATGTAATCCTTCTTCTACGCTAGTACCAAATTATATTGGACTTTCTTCGGTTACAGATAATTGCCCAACCAATAACGTTCAGCAATTTCCTCCCGCAGGAACAGATATCACGACCTTATTAGGGCCAAATCCTGCTGGCGGTCAATCGTTCAATGTAAGAATTATTGTGGCAGATAGTGAAGCCAATGCTTTCTGTGATTTTACAGTAACGCTGGATGATGTCAATATTCCAGTTCCAAATGAAAACCCATTACAGACACTTACCTTTGATTGCGGTAATGCAATCGTTCCTGCTCCATTTGCAACAGACAATTGTGGTGATATTATTTATGGTGTACCAAATCAGGGAACATCTGCCGGTAATGGCCCTCCAATGAGTAACCCTAACCTTGTATCTTTTCCTGCTGCTACTTTTCCGGTAGCTATTCCAGATAACGACGCGGCAGGTACTATCGTGAATTTACCTGTTAGTGGTCTGGATCCTGTTTTTAGTGGCTTATCTGTTGACCTCGATATCTTGCACACTTGGGTTGGAGATATCATAGTTACTTTAACCGCTCCTAACGGTGGTGGTACGGTTACTATTTTTAACCGCCCTGGAGCACCAGGTTCAGCATTTGGGTGTTTCAATGATGATATCAACGCAACATTTAGTGATAACGCTCCTCAAACTGCCGCTGATTTTGAAAATCTCTGTGTAGATGGAATGTCTGGCAACTTTATGCCGGTGAATCCATTTAGTGCTTTTAATGGTATTAACCCCAACGGAACCTGGCAGTTATTTATTTCAGATAATGGTGGTGGAGATGTTGGAACCTTGGAGAATGTTACCTTTAATATTTCTACCTTAGGCACTGTTCCGCAGCCACTTTACGAATACACTCCTGGTAACTATACGGTACAATGGAGTTATATTGATGCAAACAATATGGTTGTTAACCAATTACAGCAGATCAATGTAATCCCTGACAATCAAAATCCAGTTATTAACTGTACTAATGTTACGCTAGAATTGGATGAAAACGGTCAGGCTGTTCTGAGTGCTGGAACCATCGTTGGAGAAACTTTACAGATTAATGGTAGTGATGCCGGACAAGGATGTTTTCCTGCTCTTTGTCCTGAGAGTACCGAGTTTTGTATCACTGTGCCCAGTGCGACAACATTTGGTTTTGACTGGGACTACGCTTCTAATGATTTTTTCTCTGCCTCCTCTGACCCGTTTGGTTTTACGGTAAACAATGGTCCTTTTAACCAGTTGACCAATGGAGTTGATTTTGCAGAAAGTGGTCGTGCACAAGTAACGCTAGTAGCTGGAGACCAGTTTTGCTTTTCTTCGCCAACTGATGACGGTGGATTTGGTGGATCTGAAACAGTTATTACTAATTTTGTGCCCGGCTTTTCTGGTGCATTCGATATTGCTAACTGGACTTCAAACGAATCGACACTAGCCTTTGGCGGAACGATTAATTATACGCCATTTAACCCGGCTAGTATTACAGATAATTGTGGTGTTAACATCTCAACATTAATGGTCAACGGAGCCAGCAGTTTCACTTTTGACTGTAACGATATAGGTACCAACTCAGTAGTATTAGCTGTTTCAGATATCAATGGTAATTCTACCACTTGTAACGCGAATATTACGATCATAGATAATATTCTACCAACATTAATTAATATTCCTGCCGCTAGTCAAAATGTATCCTGTGAGATTGGTGCAGATACTACCGGATTGAATGTTTTTGCAATAGACAATTGTAGTTCGCCTAGTATAACTTTCAATACCGTGACGACTCAAACAGGTAATCCTGCGCTGTGTTCTTTCTACAGCTACACTGTAAGAAATATTTACACGGCTACCGACGATCAGGGAAATCAGGATGTACAGTTTTATGATGTCAACGTTTCAGATAACAACGCACCGGTATTCAGCGCTGGTCTTTCAACCTCTGAGACACTTTCTGTTGGACAAAATTGTACCGCAACTGCCGCTATTACGCTTACCACTAATGAAGTTTCGGATGTTTGCGCAGACTTCTCACAACTCGATCTAAATTATACCATTAGAGACGCTAACGGCGTCAACATTGGTGGTGGAAGCGGAAACGTTTCCGTTGACTTTGACCCAGGTACCTACACTATTACTTATAATGCAGTAGATCCTTGTGGGAATATCAGTAACAATTTTGTAAGAACCTACACAATAGTAGATGACACGGCACCATTTGCCATTTGTAATGGTGGACCTTTCACCATTGGATTGCCTACTAGTGGTTCTATCACTATTGCTGGACAATTGATTAATACCATCGACAACAACAGTTTTGATAACTGTAACCCAATTATCAGAACAGTTACTCGTGCGGATGGATCTCCTGCTATTTTTAATTGTGACGATATTACTGGTGCACCGATAACTGTACTTTTAACCGTTACGGATGCTATGAACGGAACTTCTAACAGCTGTTCTTCCAGTGTGATTATTGAAGACAATATCGCTCCACAGATTGTTGGACAAGATTTAACCATCTCTTTAGATGCTAACGGACAAGCAACCATTACTCCTGCCATGGTAAACAATGGTAGTTTTGATGCTTGTAGCGGAATTGATCCAAACTCTCTGACCTTAAGTCGAACAATGTTTAACGTTAGTGATGTAGGTCAAATGATTCTGGTTACCTTAACCGGCGCTGATAATTCTGGAAACGTTGCCAGTACAACGGTCACCATTACGGTAACGCCTCCACCAACTTGTTTCCAGGTAGGACAGCAGGCAGGTGGTGCCGGAGAAGTAATTAGTATTCCAGTTACAGTAAGTGACTTTGTGAATGTTGCCAGTTTCCAGTTTACTTTAGAAATTACCAATACAGATGTTGCTGACTTTGCCGGTGTTAGTGGTATTAATCCAGCTATTCAATCTGACTTCCTGGCCAATCTTATGGTAACAGATACTTTCATCAGTAATATTGACTCGATGATTGTTATGGGTATTAATGGTATGGACAGTGTGGTGTACGATACTACGCTAGCGAACAGCTTTGATCAAATAGCGGTATCGTTTGTAACTTCAAATATTCCCGCAAACTTAAATGATGATGATATTGCTTTCTTCCTTGACCTTATTTTGACGGGAGACTTGACTACTTCCTCTACGATCATTGATATTCCTAATGCAATTGTCACACCTGCTGAGATTGTTTACGAATTTGGTAACAATACGGCCAATCCTACCCTGATACCTACGGTTCCTTGTCTCAACTCTGAAGGTCCTGGATTCTTTGGTATCTCTGAATTGCTGATTGCCGGACAAGTAATCACAGAAAATGGATTACCCGTTAATTTGGTAGATGTAGACCTACTGGATCTTAGACAGCCATTAAATCCGATAGTAACGGATGACCAAACTGGAACTGATGGAACTTATCAATTGACCGTAAGTATTAATAGTGACTACCGAATTGTTCCTAATAAAGATATCCGTTGGGACAATGGAATTGATATTGAAGATGTCGCAGCTATTCAGCGTCATGCGGTAGGAAATGTATTCCTCGATTCTCCTTATAAGAAGATCGCAGCGGATGTTTCTAACGACGGTAGAATTACCGGATTTGATGCTACCTTACTAAACAATTACCTAAGTACAGCACTATTGGGCACACCTCCACCAACTAATACTTCCTGGAGATTTGTAGACGCTAGTCAGATTTTGATCAACACACCAGATGCGTTATTACCTCCTGGTTTTGTAAACGGTTCTATTGAGACAATTACGATTATAGATGTTCGTACTGATACGTTGAACAACAATTTTATTGGTGTCAAGATTGGAGATGTAGCTGGTGCGATTGCTGATCCTCAAGTACTGAACGCAGATGGAGATACACGTGGTGAAGATTTAATCTTTACAATGAAGGATAAAGCTTTAGCAGCGGGTGAGATTTATAATTTCACTTTAAATGCCAGAAACTTTGATCAAATTGTTGGTTACCAGTTTATTCTAAACTTTGATCCAACTATACTACAATACGCAGGATCTGAAACACTGGAATTAGACGGAAACGCAAAAATTGGAACGACCTTAACCAGCCAGGGACAATTGGTTCTTACCTGGTATAATGGTGTACCAACTACGCAAGCCATCGAAGCCGCTTTGTTTAATCTATCATTTGAAGCACTTCAGGATGCTGGAACTATTCAGTCGCTCTTGAGTATTTCTGAATTAGAAAATTTTAAAGCAGTAGCCTACAACGAAGTTTCCGAAGCACATGATATTAAACTAGAATTTGTTCAGCCTGTGGCTGCCAGAGATTACCAGTTGTATCAGAATACGCCTAACCCTTTCCGTGGCGAAACAGTTATCGGATTTGATTTACCAGCAGAAGCTGCGGGTACTTTAGATATTATGGATGTTTCCGGTAAGATTATTAAATCTTACACAGATACTTACTCAAAAGGATACAATCAGATTACCGTTCCTGCTAGTGAGCTACCCGCAGTTGGTGTACTTTACTACAAGTTGAATACGGAAGACTTTACCGCAACCAAGAAGATGATCCTCATTGAATAAATAATGAGCCACACCGAATAGAAAAAACCAGGGTGCACCAAAATCTGCACCCTGGAATTTTCCTTATCAAGGATCAATAAAAGAATAATTTATTTCTTAAAATCCTAAGGAACTGTACATAAATAAATTGATATTTTAGACTTGGTTATTTTGTTACTTGTCAAGGTGCTAAAAACGGAATCATGCCGTAGCATAATGCGTATTTTGGTAACCCTGCGCGATCTGACAATCGGTCAGGCAAGGCAGAGTAGTAGCAAAAAAAGCAGTCAAAAGTGTAAAGTTATTTTGAACCGTTCCTAGACTGTCAATCTCCCGGGGACCTATTTCATTAGCACAGAACAGCAAAACGCTCAATGAAACATTTTACAGCTCAAAGCGTAAAATTTTTTGTTACTCTTCGATCCGGTTTTTGACATACGTAGTAATAATTTGCTACCGAAAATAACGCAATCCAATTTTAAATTTACAAATGTATTTGTAGAATTATATTGTATTTTTGCGCCAGTTTTTCAAATAATTTTGACTTGAACAATCACCTGTTTATGCCAAAAACCGATAATACCATTATCAGACTAATCATTCTATTAAGCAATGTCATTGATGGCAGTATAAATCCTATGTGGTTTATCACTGCTTTTCCGCTTTATAAAAAAAATAATTATGCGTAAGATAATTACCAACATAGCTTGCTTGCTGCTACTTTGTTGTTATTCAACCAATGCCCAGACCACTACATTTACTGCTAATGGAGGGACTTTCAGTTGTACATCCAACGAATTTTGTGTGACCATTGACGTCACCGATTTTGATTCCATTATCAATATGCAGTTTGCCATGCAATGGGATACAGCAATCATGCAAATAAACTCCTGGACTTCAAACCTACCTCCCCAGGAGTTTTTTAACGCCAGTCAGACTGCCGAAGGAAGACTGGGTTTTTTATGGGGTGGCTCCAGCGGTTCCCTTGATCTTAACGATGGAACGCCAATCATTGAGCTTTGCTTCGCTGCTAATGGCGGTGGCACTTCTTTAATTGAATTTATTCCCCCCCTCATTGAAGGTGGAATTATTGAAGTTTCTGGATTTAGAAATGGACTCTTACTGCAAAATGTCCCTTCTCAATTTAATAATGGAACCATCATTATATCTGATATTACCGCTCCGGTTATCACCTGTCCCAATGATACCATCATTAGTGGTGGTGGAACAGTAGTTGGAAATTTGACTCCCGTCGTTACGGATGATTGCAGTACCTTCAGTACTAGTTATATTTTAGAAAATGGCGGCGTAATGGTCGGCAACGGTAACGGAGATGTAAGTGGAACGTTCTTTAGTCCTGGAACGACTACAGTTACTTATACTGCGACTGATGCCAGTAATAATTCGGTCAGTTGTTCTTTTGATGTAACCGTTGACGGCGTTACACCTCCTGCTGATGGTGTTCTGGAATACATCCCGACCATCAGTTTTGATTGTAATAACAATACTGCTGAAATGTGTCTGATTGTAAATAATTTTGACAGTATTACCTCTCATCAGATGGGTATATTTTACGATACTTCCGCATTAGAATATGTAAGTTTCAACAGAGATCTTTCCGGAACGGGAACATTTAATCCAGATATCTTTCCAAATGCCGCTTTCTATACCTGGGCGCATCCTATCGCTGGTCCCAATGACCCAATCAGTACCACCTTACCGGATGGTTCAAAAATTTTAACTGTCACCTTTAATATTGTTGGAGACCTGGTTTCTCCTTTAATTTTTATAGATGATTTTTCTCCCATTACACCAGTGCAAGTTAGTATGGAAGGAATGCCTACTCCACTGGTCAGAGGCGTAGACTATCTGCTCTTGCCTGATGTTGTAACCATTGTTGACCAAGTAGGACCAATGCTCACCGGAGCTTGTAATAATATTACTTCCATCGCTGATTCAGGAGATTGTGGCGCCAGACTAAATATCCCTACACCAGTAGCAACCGATGAATGTTCTGGGGTTGATTCACTTACCTACACAGTTAATAATATTTCTACCCTGATTGATCCGGGTGCTACGGAATTTTCACAAAACTTTGGGGTAGGTGTTACCTCGGTAACAATTACTGCTTACGATGGAAATGGCAATACCAGTGATTGTACCTTCAGTGTTACCATTACGGATGGTGAATTACCGTCTGTGGCTTGTCCGGACAATGTAGTAATAGATGCAGCTGCTGGTCAAACCAGTGTGGTTGTTAACAATATTGAACCGCTTGGTTTTACCGAAAATTGTCCCGGAGAAATAATTACGTACACCACGGATAATGGGCAAAACGGGAACGATGATGCCAGTGGATTGAGTTTTCCCGTCGGAGTAACCACGGTGACTTATCTGATCACAGATGCAGCAGGAAACGAAAGTAATTGTTCATTTACCATCACCATTAATCAGTTAAATGCGCCGGAAAAACTGGAATTCCAGCCGACCATCACGGTAGACTGTGCTACTGACACGGTAACTTACTGTTTATTCACCAACAACTTTATAGATATTACTCAAATGCAAATGGGTATTCGTTATGATACAGCCGCACTCCAATATATCAGCGCGACAAAAGAAGTTGCAGGGGCAGGAGGTCCTCCTAATCCAGCGCTCTCTCCAAACCACGTATGGTACGCTTGGAGCCGGCCAGGACCCTTTACACTTGCCGACAATACAAAGCTATTAACCATAAAATTTGCTTTGATCGGTGAAGCTAGTTTCCCGCTTACCTTAATCGAAGACATTGATTCTGGACTACAAATCATGATCGAAGATGCCAATGGTGCGGTAGATATTGCCAACGACGTTGTCTTCTTTCCAGAAATCGGTACGCAAACAGTCGATACGCAAGGACCTTTATTTTTGAGTGGTTGCCTGGAAATATCCGCTGAAAACGATGAAGATATTTGTGGTGCTAATCTAGATATTCCGACACCAATTGCACAAGACTTTTGTTCGGGGGTAGATTCTATTACTTACGAAATAAACGGCGTTGTTACGCGCTTCCCGGCCGGAGCTACCAGCTTTAATGCAGACTTTCCAGTCGGAACCACGGTTGTCAGATTTCGCGCATACGATGGTAGTGGAAACGAAAGCAATTGTGGACTGGATGTCATTGTGAATGATGGACAAGCACCTGATTTAGTATGTCCTGCTTCTGATGTTATTCCAAATGACCCGGGCGAATGTAGTGCTTTTGTGGATTTCAATTTACAGCCTACTTCTTTTTCTGATAACTGTGCAGTGGAAGAGATCAGATATAATATTACTGGTGGTGTAACTGCCAATGGAACAGGGCTGATTCAACCTCAGATCTTTCCAGTTGGTCAATCCTTAATCACCTATACCGTTAGTGACGCAGCAGGTAACAGTACGACTTGCCAGATTACCATAGAAGTTGGGGATATAGAAATGCCTTCTATCTCCTGTCCTGAAGATATTGAGGTAACCATTCCTCCGGGAGACACTTCCGCAACCATCTTTTTAGATGTTCCTGCCGGAATGGATAACTGTAGTGATGACCTAACCTATACGTATACCGTCGACGGAATTACCTTTCCAGTAACCGAACCAATTGGCGTTGGATTTTCCATCGGAGAAACCACGGTTACCGGAACCGTAAGTGATTCGAATGATGGAGCCAGCTGTACTTTTACCGTTACGGTAAATCAGGCTGGCCCGGAAGATTTAATTGATTGTCCACAAGACAAATTTTCCTGTACGCCTATCGTAACAGGAATTGATCCAGTATATCTGGCTGATGAAAGTTTGGTAACTGTTACTTATTCATTGGATCACGAAGGTGTAATTACCGGTGGTAATGGCTCCGCAAGCGGACAGACATTTATGAATGGTACGACCCTGGTAACATATAATGCTACGGGTCTTGGAACTACCGACGTTTGTACATTTACCGTAACGGTAGATGACGAAGCACCCACCACTATTAGTTGTCCCGGACCAATCGTCCTCTTTGCAGATGAAAATAATTGTAGCACTGCTGTTACCTGGGAGATTCCCGTCATAACAGATAATTGTGGAATCGAAACATTTATTCCTACCCACAATCCCGGTGATCTTTTCGAACAGGGAATCACTACCGTAACATACGCGGCAGTAGACAGTGCCGGTAATCAGGCTTTCTGTGTTTTCCAGGTGGAGGTACGAGATACCATCGCTCCCGTGGTGACCGACTGCCCTCCCGGCGATTTAGCAACCATGCCATTAAGTGGCTCTTGTGGAGCGCTTGCTACCTGGACGGTTCCAGGCGTAACGGATAACTGTGACGATGTAACTACCGTTAGCTCGCACAGCCCGGGTGATACCTTCTTTATCACAACCACCGTAGTTTATACTTTTACAGATCAAGCTGGAAATAATGCTTTTTGTTCCTTTATTATCGAAGTAGATAATGCAGATAACGACCCTCCGGTTATTATGAACTGCCCGACGGATACCGTAATTTTCGCTTCCGCAAGTATTTGTGGTGCGGCCTACAGTTGGGTAGAGCCTACTATTTCTGATGCTTGTTCAGAAGCATTTATCAACAGTCCAACCTTCATGCCTGGTGATACTTTTGAACTAGGAACAACCACTGTAGGTTATTTGGGTTTTGATGCACAAGGAAATCAAGCCACGTGTAATTTTGCGGTTACGGTTAGAGATACTACCCCACCCGCGCTATTCTGCCCATCTACGGTACTTGCTTTTGCTACCGAAGCAGATCAGTGTGGAACTATTGTCAATACGTTTAGTTTACCAATGGCTTTTGATAATTGTAGTGATAATCTGGGAGTCGTTTGTTCTCAAAATCCTGGTGATTTCTTTAACGTAGGAACCACTACCGTTACTTGCACGACGATTGACAACAGTGGAAATGAAAGTACTTGCGATTTTAATGTTATTGTGGAAGACCAATTTGTTCCTACGATTGTCTGTCCCGAAGATATCGTGATAAATCTGGATGGGATGCTGGTCAGCGGAACACCGGGAATTGTCAATGGTCTTGTTGCAAATAATAGCTGTGATAGTGTTTTACTGACGTTTAACCTTCCAATGGGAGCAGACAACTGTCCAATTGGAATGCCGACACAAGTAGAAGGGCCGCTCAATGGAACACTCGTTCCAATTGGTATGACGACTAATTTTGGATTTGTTCTTTCCGATGGCGCTAACGTTAGCGATACTTGTCGATTTAATATTACCGTTAATCCGTTGACAGATATTAGTATCTCCGGAGGAACAGCCGAATATTGTAGTGGTGAAAGTTTTACTTTAAGTGTAGACTCTATTCCAGGTGCAACTTACGAATGGACGTTACCACTGGGAAATACAGTTAGTGGAAGCACCCTGATTGTAACAAATATTACCCCGGGAATAAATATTGGAAACTATACGGTCGTATGTAGCCTCGCCGATAACTGCGAAGCGACTGCTACCATTACGATTGATAATATTCAGGATTCACCCGCTTTTACAGCAAGTGCCAGTGGCGAAGGTTGTAATGCCAATGTCCAGTTGTTGGTAGCATTTGATCCAGATTCTCCAAATGCAGATAGCATAAGATGGAATGGACCCAATGGTTATACCTCTACGGAGACGGAGCCATTTTTAGACAATCCTGTTTCTGGTAATTATGTCATTACTGCTTATAATAATAGCTGTAGCACAACCCAAACCGTTGCTATTTCTACGGTTAACATTCCGGAAGTAACGGTATTTTCTGATTGTGGAGACAACGGTATCTGTGTTGGTGATAATTGTAATCTAATTGGAACTGCCACTACTGACCCTACCCTCGAATTTAACTGGATGGCAGAAGCAGGTTGTACCATTTCTATAAATATAGATGATAATATTGCCTCCATTACACCAACCGAGTCGGGAAGTTGTGTAATCATGTACTGGTTATCAAAGGACGGTTGTAGTTCTGATACGGCCTCCTTTACGGTCGATGTCATTGGAAGTCCTGTGGCCATTGATGACTTTGTTGCTATTAATAATGGTACTACAGAAATCGGAATTAACGCTCTAGGAAATGATGAGATTACGGCGAGTAATAATCCAAGCGTACGGGCCGTTACACAACCCAATGACGGTGTAGTTACATTTGACGAAACCTCCCAGACCTTTCTCTTTACCGTGAACGAAAGTTTTGTTGATCTTAACCAATTCCAGTACGAAATATGCTACGAATGCGATGGTACTGATTTGTGCAGTCGGGCAGTTGTAACAATTGAATTACAAGATACGAGCTGTATGGTACCTTCCATAATTACACCCAATGGTGATGGTTTTAATGATGAACTAGTCATCAGCTGTTTACGTGGAGAAGATTTTCCAGATGCTGAAATGATTATTTACAATCAATGGGGAGACGAAGTTTATCGACGTAAACCATATGGAAATGGCGTGTGGTGGGATGGAACGTATAATGGAAAACCAGTTACCGACGGAACCTTCTACTATATATTTACCAAAGAATCGGGAGGCTCGGTTTCTCGTGGGTATCTAACGGTTTACCGATAAGGGGTATATTTTCATACACCATTTTAGATAAAAAATTATAAAAATTAACTTAAGAAAAAGAAAGCCACTTTTTGGTCTTCTTCCTAAAATTTTAAATAATGAAAAAATTGTTAACCCTCCTGATTGTCTGCTGCACCATGATCGCCTACGGTCAGCAGGAAAATCAATACACCCAGTTTATGTACAATCAACTGGTTTTAAATCCTGCCTATGCGGGCGCCCGGGGACATACCTCTTTTCAGGCACTGTATCGGGCACAATGGATGGGGTTTGAAAAAGCACCGACCAGTAAATTATTGTCCTTTAACACACCTTTACTGGGAGACCGGGTTGGTCTGGGGATCAGTATTGCCAATCATACGCACGGCATTCACAATATCTGGAATGGTTCGATGGCATATGCTTATAATATTAAAATCAATAAGGAAACCTCTTTTCGCTTCGGGATTCAGGGAAATATCAGAAATTTCAATATCGACTTTTCGGATCCTTCCGTTAGGGTTCAACAGAATAACGATCCTTCTGTAACCGCTGATGATGCGCAAAATAAATATACTGGAAACTTTGGAGCAGGAATCTATCTGACGCACAAACAAATGTATTTTGGCGTCAGCGTACCTTCTATTTATCCTAACGAAATTGGTATAAATCCCCTCAGTCGGGAAACAGCAGAAGAAGTGCCTCACCTATATGCTATGGCTGGAACATTGGTTCAAATCAGTAGTAAAGTGGATCTAAAACCTGCCGTTTTGTTAAAACGTGTTAAAAATGCGCCGTTAGACCTCGATATCAATTTGAGTTTCGTTTATGATAAGAGAATCACTGCCGGAATCAGTTATCGACTTGGTGGAGATGGAGCTGGAGAGTCCGTTGACGCTTTGGTCATGTTTCAGTATAATAGTTTTGGATTTGGTATATCCTATGATTTAGGATTAAGTGAACTCAGCGACTATAATAATGGAAGTTTTGAAGCGATGATTCGTTATGATTTTATTAAGGAACGCAACGATATTGCGAATCCAAGATTTTTCTTCTAGATTTTTTTAGCGCGCATTTTGCAAGACCCAAATTCCTAGCATTTTAAAAGATTGAATATGAATATTCTTCAACACTTTTTTTCAACCTTGATTTTTATCCTCCTGGTTTGCTCCGTTTCAGCACAAGATACGGAAGAAGAAAAAAAAGTTTTTATCAATAATGAAGCGACTATTAATTCTGATAAACTGGAATATAGTCCTGCTTTTTACGAAGACGGTATTGTTTTTATTTCTACGAAAGTGTCTAATAAACGCTTTAAGATGAAAGATAAACGAATCGATAAAAACGTAATGTCTATTTTTCAAAGTAAAAGAGAAGAGAACGGTTTACTACTTCCTCCCAAACCATTTTCTATCGAACTACTCAGTACGGTCCACGAGGGTCCCTTGACGTTTGATCGAACGGGAGAAACCATGTTTTTTACCAGAAATAATACCAAAAACGGTAGAAAGGTAAAGGCGAAAGACGGTATTACAAAAATGTTTATTTACCAGGCAGAAAATGTCGCAGGAAAATGGGTAAATATTGCTAGTTTGCCTTTTAATGACCGGGAGTATAATACCGTTCACCCTTCTATTTCTGTAGAAGGCGATGTCCTTTATTTTGCCAGTAATCGGGAAGGTGGTGCTGGAGGAATGGATATCTGGAGTGTTCAAAAAATCGGCGACGACTGGTCTGAACCGAAAAATCTTGGTCCTTCTGTTAATACAGAATCGGACGAAATTTTTCCTTATATCCATGCGGATGGTACGTTATACTTTGCTTCCAATGGACATATCGGATTTGGTGGTCTTGATTTGTTTTTTAGCCGTCCGGGAGTAGCATGGACACCCGCTATAAATTTAGGTGCTCCTTTCAATAGTGAAAACGACGACTTTGGATTTATCATTGACCGGGATAAAAAGAACGGTTATTTTTCTTCCAGCCGGAGCGGTGGTTATGGTGCCGACGATATCTATAGCTTTTACGTAAGTGGAAACCTAGATGAATTATTTGACGAAGGCAACCGGCCAAAAGTAGTGCGTGATTTCACCATCATGGTTTCTGATAATATTAGTTCGGAGATGATCGAAGGAGCCAGTATTACTTATACCAATCTAGATAACCTGAGTATTACCAAAGCACTTTCCGGTGGGTCAGATCCTTCTTTACAAGTTCCGGAAGATGAAAATACGGAACTGCTATTACGGGTACCGATGGAAGAATTAGGGATGAATGGAATGACTGATTTTTTGGGTAAATTTCCAGTGGCATTGTCTACGGGAAATTATGCTTTCGTTATAGAAAAACCAGGTTATCAATCTCGTCAGGTTTTGGTAGATACTGAAAACTCTACCGAAGAAATTTTTATCAGCCTGGATAAAGAAACGGTCGTGGTAAACAGTGGCGTCAATGGAACTGTTGGTATGAACGGAACTAATGGTATGAACGATTCTAACAATAGCAATACCAATAACTCCTCGGGAGTAAACAATTCTTCCGGAATTAATACAACCAATAGTAGCGGGGCATTTTCTAACAAGATTCGAGAAGGTAGTGTTTTTCAGTTACCTAATATTTATTACAATTTTAACGACGCCTCTATCCGACCGGATGCCAAAATTGATTTGAATGCACTGGCGGTCTTCTTAAGAAATTATCCTGACGTAGAAATTGAGTTGTCTTCTCATACAGATTCCCGTGGTGGTAGTCGGTATAATAAGAAATTAAGCCAAAAAAGAGCGGAAAACGCCGTTGCTTATTTAATTAGAGAAGGCTTACCAGCCAATCGTTTGGTGGCAGTTGGGTACGGAGAAGATGCCATTCGAAATCATTGTACAAACGGAAAAGAATGTACAGAAGACGAACACCAGTATAATCGACGCACCGAGGTCAAAATTTTACGAATGAATAATGAAATTAACATTGAATTCAGAAACGACAATTCACCACCTGAATATGTTGACAAGGCTGATTTCGCCACCAATACAACCGAAAACTATAGTAGTGATTCTGGAGAATATATTGTCATCGCTGGCGTGTACGCCAATTATGAAAATGCGGAAAAAAAGCAAAATAAATTGATCAATAAAGGCTATGCTCAAACTTCTATTAAAACAGTTGGGAATTATTACCATATAATTGTTAACACTTTTGCAGATCGAGATCAGGCAACAAGTTTACAATCTAATTTAACTAGTGACCAGATCAAATCTTTTCTAAAAGAATAGATAAGGAACAACGATCTAATAGATTCAGAATTATGACTAATATTTTTTGTGCCTAACTTCGTTTAAGATACGCGCCATAGCTACGGCCATATCTGTGTTTTTCAACTCGTTATACACAAAAACTACCTACTCAAAATTTCTTAATCTATTTAATCCTCGTTCCTAAGTTTGACTTTGCTATTTTTTATTAAACAGTAGATATTTACATGTAAGCATTTTTCTTTTTATAGTTCATTTTTTTTCTGCAAAAAAATGAACAGAAAAAAAATAAAAAAAGCTGAAATCCTGGAACAAATTTCATAACAAAAGTGCTGAAGTTTTTTATGACAATTCCTAGTGCTTCCGGAACTAAATTTCTATGTATAAAGGTTAAGGGTGCTTGATAGATCTGATGGCGTGTTTATTTCATGGTGTTTAATAAAGTAATTTAAAATTCATAAATAAATATACTATTTGTAAATAATTGTTAATCAGTTTATTGGTTAATTAGTAGTCGATCAAATATTAGGTAATCCTGATGTAAGAGCGCAACCAAGATGGTTACGTTCGCATTGCGTACTATGTGACTGATCCACCGATTAACTAATCAACAACTTAGTGCCGAAGGCACTAGCTACAAGCCATAGATTCAATCCCCCTCCTCTACTGCAGCAAAGTCACATCTCCTTGGAAAAATTCAATTACTCCATCCAGTCGTTCTATTTCCGCATACCATACAAAAACATCTGGTTTCATGATTTCTCCCTTGAAAGTACCATCCCAGGAATTGGCAGGGTCATTGGGTGAAAAGTCGGCCGCACCATAAACAAGTGCTCCCCAACGGTTGAATACATTAAATGATTTCACTCGTCTGATACCGGGCTCCTCCGCGAAAATCATAAAAACATCATTGGTGCCATCGAAATTAGGAGAGAAGGCATTAGGGATATAGATGGACACCTCCGAGTCAACCAAAATGGTCGTAAAGGTTTCGCTTACACAGCCGTTTTCATTGATCACTTGCAGGGTGTATTCGGTATCTTGCAAAGGACTTACTTCCAGGGAAAGGCAATTGTCTACGCAATTGGTATTATCATCCGGCGTCCAGATGATCGAGCTGATCATTTCATTTGGAATACTGATAAATGCGTCAAGGGTATAACTTTCTCCTAATCTAATTTCTGTTAAAGAATCCAAAATGAGAAAAATTTGTCGGGGTTCATCAATCGTCACGACCAGGGAATCTTCACAGCCCATCATATCCTGTACTTTCAGGTTGTACACGCCCGCTGATAAATTACCAATGCTTCCGCTAGTTACAAAACTGGAACCTCCGTCAATAGAATAAAGGTAAGGCGTTTGTCCTCCACTACCTTCGATATTTACACTACCATCCTCCAAACCAAAACAGGAGACGTCGGTACTGTTGATATCAATCAAGAGCGCTTCTGGTTCTCCTATTTCTACCAGCGTGGTGGTGGTACATCCTCTTTCGTCGGTTATCACGACGGCATAATTTCCGACCGAAATTCCCACCAGGTCTTGCTCCGAAGATTGAAGGTTGTTGCTGCCGGACCAGCTGTAGGTCACCAAATCATTTTCCGGGTTGATGATTAAATCAATTTCGCCCGTACTTTCTCCGAAACACAAAGGAGGGCTGGCTACAAAATCAACTGTGAAGCTGACCAGGGGTTCATTAATAATCAGGGTTGAATTCGTCGAACAGCCATTGGCATCCGTCACCAGCAGATCATAATCTCCTTGACCAAGGCCGCTTAAAATAGAATCAGTACTCATACCGTCCCAGTTGAATTGATACGGACCAACTCCTCCAAGAATTGCTACCGCCAGCGAGCCATCTTCCTCTCCTTCGCAACTGATTTCCTCCACCACTACGGGTACGAGGGAGAGCGCGTCAGGACTAGGGATCGTTACGGTCGCATTATTCGAGCAACCCAGTTGATCGGTAAAGAGTACTTCATAATCGCCACTGGGTAAACTGGAAAAATCGCCGGTGGTATTGATGCTTCCATTTAGTTCATAGGTAAAATCTATTCCGTTGTTTCCGGTGGCCGTTAAGTTGATGCTTCCATCATTGCTACCAAAACAACTGACCCCGGAAACTACATCAATCACAATTTCGGGAGCCGTACAGGGAAGTGTATTGCAAGTAATGGTCGTCACCTCACCTTTACATTCATCATATCCCCGTATGGAAATGGTAACGGTCTCCATGGGAGTCAGCGAAGTCAATTGATGAGCCAGGTCACCACTGTTTGGATCTATCCATCCAGTATTGTTGATATTGACTTCATAACCGTAGGCGCCAGGAATACTATCCCAGGTGATCATCATGCTACTAGAGCTTGCTGAAACACAAAATGCTACGGGAGCAGGTAGCAGGATTTCTATTAAGCTAATGTTAACAGAATCCAGACTGACGCAGCCAAAGATATCGGTCGTGGTCAGGTAATAAAGTGTCGGTACGGAAGGAAAGGCATTGGTAATTGGGCAGTCGGTACAGCTTAGGCCGACACTGGTTTCCCATTGGTAGGTAAACTCCAGGGCTGGAGCAAAAGTAATAGACCAGTCTAGTAACGTTCCGACGATATTATTGTCATTTTCATCCCTGAGGACCAGTTGCCAGATACCGTCAACGGAGCCGCCGTAAATATTTGACCAGTCGCCTTCCGGCAACCAGTTTCCGACGAATGGAGGGATGCTTGCACCCGTACCAATAGTATTGTTAGCGATTTCCGTGAAGCAAGTGTTGGTATAGTCGTCCCCGGCCCCGCCATTCTCGCTGGAAAGTTCAAGTACACTTCCGTCGGGTGCGATGAGTAGCAATACCAAATCCTCCAAATTGTCGTGTGCTATATTGACGCAAACAGATTGGACAATATCCGGGCTTAAGACCAAACTTCCAAAACCAGTTACCAGTACTTCCGAAATGACATTGGTAAAAAAAGGCTCGATGGTTTGTGCAAGAGAAATTTCATAAAAAGGATCAGGGTAATTTCGGAAAGTACCGTCAATTATAATGGTATCATTCGTGCAAACCAGCAGACTATCGAAGTTCTGAAAGATGGAAGCGGATTCCACCCCGTAAGCCACCGAAGTGGTAATGATGGAATCGCAACCGTTAAAGGAAGTCAAGGTGTCTATATAAAAACCAGCTTCATTCACTATTTGCCCACCGGGAAGTATGGCGGATTCGCCCACACAAAGCTCTTGGCTAATCCTGGTCCGGACTTCTTGTTCTGCTAGCGAACAAGCCAGGGCGAATAGATTACAGACCAAGATGTCATTATTGTTGTTTACGTTTGGGCCGGATGAAACCGCCCCGGCACCTCCGCTCAGGAAAATACCGATATCTCCCAAGACAATATCATTCGACACTTCATCAATGGCCACCGTAGGATTACCAATGGCATCTTGCGCCAAAAATCCAAAACCAGTACTAGGCGTTCCCGTAAAAACCCCTTGATAAGAACCACCTTGTTCAAAGAAATCAACGGAACCAAAAGGCCCATCAAAAATGGAGTTGAAAGAAGTCCCGGGAATGGGCGTATTGGGATTGACATTGGCATTTTCTGTGGTGTATCCCCATAGGTTGGCTTCTGCCTGGGTGGCAATGACGAGGTTATTTTCACATTCCAAAGACCAGTCGTACACATTTTGTAAGATAGGCTGTGGGATATAAGATTCGGTTAAATCTATGTTATTAGTGACCGGATCAGAGAATACGGAAGGCAAAAAAACCACGTCGCAGTTACAGTCATTAATGGCCTGCACCGAGGACACGTCTTCCAGTTTTTTGAGATTAAACTCACAATTTACCGTTCCATTGGGGCCAAAATTATCCGGCGAAGTAAGCTTAAGTACCAGGGCATCGACCATAAAATCACCATCCAGAGAATAAGCCGGGCAGCCGCCACCAAAACCACAATAATCGGCCCCCGACAAGTAACACAAATCCAACAGGTCATCTATATCACAGCAATCTTGCGCCTGGATGGGTAGGGCCAAAAGAAATAGGTAACCAATCAGGCCTAGACGGATTATATTTAAAAATTTGGTAAAAAAATTATAGGTTTTTCTGGTTTTCATTGTTTATATTTTTTTCTGGTCGATCAGGATATCGTTAAGATTCTACGCTACGTGAGTAAATTAATATTTTTTTCTTTGAATTGAAAATAAAAAAGTCAAGTCTTCTGGCTTGATGCCAAATAGCCGTCTTATGATTGGGTTGAGTTGGGTTGAGCATCCCATACCAAAAGAGTTTATTGATTACAATTATCAATGCTGGTTCTTCAATTGTTATTTCTTTTGCTCCGTATTGGTGAAATAACTTTTCCAAAAATCATGAACAGCTATCCCCTTATATAAGGGTAAAATGCCTATATCATCCATGGCCAGTTGGCCTCTTTTGGAATGAACGGCGTAGTAGACATGTTGATCGGTTGAACAACTATGCAACCACCATCTCTTTTTGTTTATTCGAAATCCTGTCTCATCAAAACCTAAGACTACAGACAAGCTTAACAATAACTATAACTTGTCTTCAAAAGTTTCCAACTTGTTATAAGCTTTTTTTTGAAAATTATATAAGGAACCTTTACTTATTGAATGGCCAAATAAATCTTTTATTAATTTCTTTGTTCGTCCGTATGGCAGTAATTGATAATCTTGTAAATAAACAACTGTTCCTTTTATATTTGGCCCATAGTGAACACATTCCTTAATCAATAGCTGACATCAAGTCTTCAATATTGACCGGCACTACCCCGACTTTTTCACATACTTTCCCTCCCGCATCGTTCGAAAGTTTAGCAATCAAGGCAATAGACAAACCTCCCGCTAAACCCAATGCAGCCACACTAATGACCGCATCTCCCGCACCGCATACATCTGCAATGATCCTTGGAGACGTAGGAATTATTTGCGTAATCTTGTCTTTTTTAATAAAAATTCCGTGTTCAGAAAGCGTGATCATCGTAATGGAGTGATGCAGCTTTTTTTCCAGAAAGATAGCCGCCGCTGTCAGGCTCTCAATATTTATAGTCACTGGGAATGGAACTACCTGACGTACTTCTTTTAAATTCGGCTTGAATAAGCTTACTTCTTTGTATTCAAAAAAATGGTCAAATTTTGGATCAACCACCGTAGGAATATTCGCTTTTTCAGCTATCTTCGAAATACTGCGAATGACTTTACTGGTAAGCACCCCTTTATTGTAATCCTGAAATAAAACAACAGCGATTTTTTCTTTTTTCAGAATTTTTTTAGCTTTTTTCAATAATTGCCCGGCAACAGTTTTTGAAATATCTGTTTTAGTCTCCCGATCAATTCGTAGCAAATGCTGACTGGCCGCCATTACTCTGGTCTTTAAGGTGGTCGGTCGGTCAGAAGTAGTAAGTATCCCTTTTTTAGTGAGTTGGTTTTCTTTTAACAACTTTTTAAATATTCTACCCTCAAGGTCATTACCGATCACACTTAGTAAAAAAGGCTGCGCTCCCAGAGCAGCAACATTTAATGCGACATTGGCAGCACCGCCCAGGCGATTGTTCTCCGTTTCAAAATCAACTACCGGAACAGGCGCTTCGGGAGACATCCGATTGACCTGACCCAAGAGATACCGATCCACCATGACATCTCCGACAATCAAAACTTTTTTATTTTTAAACAAGGCCCGTAAATTTTTCATTTTTTCTTATTCAGGCATGGTTCCACCGTCAAAACTGGATCGGGAGACAACGATGAGTACAATTCCGATGATGATCATGAGGAGTTTTATCAAAAAACCAATTCCACGACCAGCAAAATCCAGAAAAACAAAAGGTGCCAATTTTACACCTACCAACAATAAGGTGACATTGAGCATCCCCGCAATCAGGAGAAAAAATCCGATAAATGTAATAATTGGCTTATTCATAAATAATTATTAAACTGTTTAAAATGTCCAAAAAAAAGATTGAAAAATGATCTCTTTCCATCTTCAAAATTACAAACATTTAAGAAAGAAAATGGTTTTAAGCGTTAGTGTTTAAATAGATTCGAAAAATCATTCCTAAGGATCAATAAAAGAATAACTTATAACATTTGGCTGCTTAATTGGCTTCTACTCTTCTTTGGTGAAAAACTCATTATGCTACGGCATAAATCGTATTTCACCGCCTCGATTAGAACCAAATTAACCGACCCAAACCTTTATAACTTATTTTTTAATTGATCCTAAGATAATATTTTCGTAAAGTTGTAAAAGAAGTTATCTTCGTACCACCAAGTTAAACCAGAAGTTGTTCGCTTTCTTCCTGTTCGTATACTGTTTTCTCGAACAACCTCTTAAAATCAAATCAGATGTTGCATATCGTTGAATGTCCTCGGGATGCGATGCAAGGCCTTAAAACCTTTATTCCGACAGAAGAAAAAATAGCTTATATGAACCAGCTATTACAAGTTGGTTTTCATACCCTGGATTTTGGGAGCTTTGTCTCTCCTAAAGCCATTCCGCAGATGCGGGATACGGCGGAAGTCCTCGCCGGGTTAAATCTCGAAGAAACGGACACCCAGTTACTGGCCATCGTTGCGAATCGCAGAGGTGCCGAAGATGCAGCTAAATTTAAAGAAATAGATTATTTGGGATATCCATTCTCCATTTCAGAAACTTTTCAGTTGCGAAATACCAACGCGACCATCGAGGAGTCTCTGGAACGGGTCAAACAAATTCAGGAAATTTGTGTGAATTCAGGAAAACAAATGGTCGTCTATATTTCCATGGGATTTGGAAATCCGTACGGGGACGAATGGAACGTGGAAATTGTTCAGAAATGGATCGACCGACTACTGGAACTAGACATCCGCATCTTTTCTCTTTCCGATACCATCGGCGTTTCTTCGCCGGATAGCATCGCTTATCTTTTCGGAAATCTGATTCCCCGTTATCCGGAAACAGTCTTTGGTGCTCACCTGCATACACAGGCACACAACTGGCGGGAAAAGGTACAGACGGCTTATGAAAATGGTTGTCGCAGATTTGACGGCGCACTGCGCGGATATGGTGGTTGTCCAATGGCCAAGGACGAACTGACCGGTAATATGGCTACGGAAAACATGCTGTACTATTTTGATGAATTACAACTCGATCTGGGATTGAATCGTGGTGCTTTTGGAAAATCCATGGCCATGGCGATGGAGGTTTTCCCTCAACATGAAGTGTAACTGGTGCCTTCGGTACTAAGTTGTTAATTAGTTAATCGGTGGATCAGTCACATAGTACGCAATGCGAACGTAACCATCTTATAACAAGGCATATTGATCAACGTAAAAATGCTGAATAAACAAATGATAACTTTAAACTTCCTGTTTTTGTATTACATCGCATTGTAAGTACGTGTACAGAATAATAAATCTTTTTTTTGAAAAATAATTATACTTTTTACCTGGTAGATTTTGGGACGCCGGCTTATGATGAAACGGTTCGACTGCGTAGAGACATCTTGCGAATTCCGTTAGGTATCGAATTTTACGTAGAAGATCTGGCATTGGAATATAACCAATATCACTTGGCTGGTTATCATCAAAACGGTGATTTAGTTGCTTGTCTTGTTTTAAAAACGCTGTCTGATTCGGAAATAAAAATGCGCCAGGTAGCTGTGCGAGAAGATTTACAGCATAAAGGAATTGGCCAGCTGCTGGTAACGGCCAGTGAAGATTTGAGCCGAATCATGGGATTTAAAAAAATGGTTTTACACGCCCGAAAAACAGCCGTTCCTTTTTATAAAAAACAAAAATACAAAACGAGTGGAAAAGAATTTCTCGAAGTAGAAATCCCCCATTTTAAAATGGTAAAGAATTTATGAATAACCTTCCTCCTGCGTACGAAGCGGTAATTGACGAAACCAACCAATGGATCGAAAAAGTAGTAATTAAACATCAATTCTGTCCCTTTGCTGCCAAGCCTTATTTTGGACAGGACATTGGTTATCGAATTATTATCAAACCGGAATTGGGTCGTTTTGCCAATCATTTCTTAAAAGCACTACACACGCTGGACCAATCCGACAAACCGGAAACTACTTTGTTAATTTTTCCGGATAGTGTCAACGATTTTTTAGATTATCTGGATTTATTAGCGGATGCCGAAGACTTATTGGTTGATCATGATTATGAAGGTATTTATCAGTTGGCCAGTTTTCATCCGCGCTACCAGTTTGCGGGGACAACGCCCGATGACGTGACCAATAAAACCAACCGTTCTCCTTATCCAATTGTTCAGATTTTACGAGAAAAAAGCATCACCGATGCACTCGAAAACTTTGCAAATCCTGAACAAATTCCAGAAAGGAATATGACGAAAGCAAGAGAGATTTTTGGTAACAAACCGGGATCAGATCAATGTTCAGATTAATGAATATTAGTGCTGATTTTTAAAATGGAAGAAATGTTCATTTAATGGCGCCTGGATAATTACCAATCTTACTCCTTTCGTTTCAAGCATCATTTTATAATAAATTTCACAAAAAAGAACGCTTTAAGTTTCGCTAAATTCACTACCTTAGCCCCATGTTAAATCGACTAAAAAACATCGGACCGGGTGCATTGGTAGCTGCGGCTTTTATCGGCCCGGGAACCGTTACGGCCTGCTCCCTGGCTGGCTCAAAGTATGGTTACGCATTACTTTGGGCACTCGGTATTTCAACCATCGCCACTATCGTACTCCAGGAGATGGCGGCGCGGGCAGGGCTAGTGACCCGCAAAGGATTAGCGGATTTAATCAGGGCTGCATTACCGGTTCCCTGGTTTCGAAAATTAATGCTCGGAATTATTTTCTCAGCCATTGTGATTGGTAATGCTGCCTACGAAGCGGGCAATTTGACGGGCGGTGTTTTAGGTCTGCAGGCCATTATTCCGCAAGCAGTAGTGGCAAAAGAAATTTGGTTACTGCTACTTGGTTCACTAGCGGCGATTTTGTTATACATTGGAAATTATAAAATTTTGGAACGGGTTCTTGTTGTCCTGGTCATCGTTATGAGCCTTTCCTTTATTATCACTGCCCTGGCCAGTAGCCCAAACTGGGCGGCGATTGCTAGCGGATTGTTCACATTCCAGCATCCGGAAGGAAGTTTATGGATGATCCTGGGATTGGTAGGAACAACGGTCGTTCCTTATAATTTATTTTTACACGCTTCTATTGTTCAAAAAAAATGGTCTTCTCCGGCGGATTTACCCGCAGTGAAATTTGATACAGCCTCCTCTATTCTACTGGGCGGTTTGGTAAGCATGGCGGTACTATTGTGCGCCATTCCTTTGTCTGGATCAACGTTGACCAATGCCGGAGACCTGGCCCGTGGACTGGAGCCTTTACTGGGTGATTACGCGCGCTATTTTTTGGGTACTGGACTTTTTGCGGCGGGGTTGACTTCAGCGATTACGGCTCCGTTGGCGGCGGGTTACGTAGCGGCAGGATGTTTTGGCTGGAATGATTCCATGCGTAGCGGTAAATTTAGAATGGTTTGGGCGCTGGTATTGATACTGGGCGTCACTTCTTCTTTTCTAAAGATTAAACCACTGGAAATTATTCAGTTTGCACAGATTGCCAATGGATTGTTACTACCTTTAATCGCTGGTATTTTATTGTGGGTAATGAATCAAAAAAATATATTAGGAAAACATGTAAATAATCTGTTTCAAAATGTGTTGGGTGTCGGGGTATTTTTATTTGCCTGTTTTTTGGGTATAAAAGGAATCTGGAGTGTCTTTGGAATCTGAAATAGAACGGATGTTCTCTAGGTGCCTGGAACTTGCACAAAATTTAGCCTTTACTATAAATACTTCATTTAATTTGTATCTTTCACCTTTCAAATAATTTTTTTTACTTTTCGCCTTCACAATCTAATTTTTTTTTATGAACATACCAATTAGTATCAACTGTGACCTCGGCGAAGGGCTCGACATAGCCCCCCAAATCATGCCACTGATTGATGCGGCCAATATTGCTTGTGGCAGCCATGCCGGAAATAATGAAACCATTAAAACCTGTATTAACCTAGCCAAAGCGCATCAGGTATTGATTGGGTTACATCCCGGCTATCAGGATCGGGAGAATTTTGGTAGAAAAACGATGAAGTTAACAACGCTCGATCTCTGGGACTCATTGGCCGCACAGATCAGTAATTTTATGCGAATTGCACAACAATTAGATGCACCTGTTCACCATATAAAATTGCACGGAGCATTGTACCACGACGTGGCAGATAACGAAAGTTTATCCAGATTTTTTATTTCTGTATTAAAAAATTACAGCAACGACTGGGTGATTTTTTGTCCACCAAAATCTGTTCTGGCCGAGACTGCTGAGCGCTCTGGCTATCCAGTTTGGAAAGAAGGTTTTCTGGATAGAAATTATAGTGACCATGGAAAACTACTTTCCAGAATAGAAGCGAGCGCCTTGATTACGGATCCAAAACTAGCGTGGGAACACGCGAAGTATATCCTGCAAACAAGCAAAGTAAAAACAGTTTCAGGTTTAGAAATTCCACTAGAGATTGACACGCTCTGTGTTCATGGTGACAATCCAAATGCAATAGAGATTCTTACTTATTTGCGAAAGCAGTACGATGGGACGATTTAATATCAACATACAACCACTCGGGGAAAACTATCTGCTGTGCTCCTGGCCCGCAAAAATATCGGTAGAAATATCGGAGGAGTTATTGGCTTTTGAGCAATTTATTTTTAAAAAATTCAATCATTTTATTTTAGCTTCCAATCCGGCTTATGCAAGCTTGGCTATTCGTTTTGAAATAAAAAACATAACTTTTTCAGAACTAAAATTAATATTACTGAAAGCTTACCAGGATTTTGTTTTTAATAAAATTGAATCTAAAAAATATTGGGAAATACCGGTCTGCTATGATCCGGAATTGGGGCCTGACTTACTGGAAGCCTGCGATCGGACTTCCCTGGATTTAGAGACCTTTATTAAATTACATACCAAGCCTTTTTATAGAATTTATTTTATCGGTTTTTTGCCTGGCTTCCTGTACCTTGGAGGTCTGAATGAAAAATTATTTATTCCACGTAAGTCAACACCTCGACTAAAAGTCCCAATGGGCGCTGTCGGCATTGCCGGATCACAAACTGGTATTTATCCGCAAAATAGTCCGGGAGGCTGGCAATTAATTGGCCAGACAAAAGTATCACTCTTCCATTCAAACCAAAAAGTACCTACGCCATTTCAAGCGGGAGAACATATAAAATTCACATCTATTTCCAAATCAGATTTTACACTAGCCAGTACATTACCAATCTTGAAAACCAGGGTAATCCATGAATGAACTGGAAATTATACAGCCCGGCCTCTATACTTCGCTACAAGATCAGGGAAGAATTACTGGAAGAAACTGGGGCGTTCCTCAAGGTGGGGCCATGGATCGCTTATCCGCACAACGTGCCAATCTATTACTAAATAATCCACTTGATTTGCCCGTTCTGGAAATTACCGGTATAGGACCTACCCTACTTTGTCACGGGGATGGACAACTGTCGTTAGCCGGCGCCCCTATATCGGTTTTTCAAAATAAAAAAAAGATAGAAAATTGTGGATTGATTAATTTTCAAAAAGGAGATTTTTTAAAATTTGGTAATACGTACAAAGGACTTCGAACCTATTTAAGTATTAGAAATGGTTTTAAAACCAAAGAGCTATTTGGTTCCGTCAGTCCAGTTACGGGTATCAGTGCTTCCATGCGATTAAAAAAAGGAGACCTGCTTTTTTTTGAGTCTGCTCCCCTACTTCGAAGCTCGAATGCACGACTCAAAAAACCCCTGTTATTTCAGGATAATACGATTAAAACCAATCCTGGGCCGGAGTACGATTTACTATCCCTTGCACAACAAACTATCTTGAAAAACATCGCCTTCAATATTTTACCATCTGCCTCCCGAATGGCTTATCCACTATTTCCACAATTAGAAATACTCAAGCATTCAACCTCGTTCCTCACCTCCCCCGTCGTCCCGGGCGTTGTTCAACTCACACCCGATGGACAACTCATCGTACTCATGCGCGACGCGCAGACTACGGGCGGATATCCGAGGGTGCTGGTCTTATCCGAAACGGGAATTAATAAACTGGGACAAATGGGTGGTGGAAATGAGGTTGTTTTTCTGTAGTTAAGAATCGTTAAATTTTGAGCGCGTAACAAAGATTCAGTGGTCGTAATATGAAATTCTGAATTTATAAAAGCGGGGTTGTGCTTGCAGGCAGTAAGAAGAGGTTTGGACGTTGAGGGACTTCACTTGTTGTAGCGCTGTCTCGTTGAAAATACTATATTTTTTGGAGCCCTCACAAGAAGGAGCGGTCATCAACATTTGACGCTTGTTTTAAAAAAATAGAAATAAATTGTAAAAAATTTGGCAATATAGTAAGAGGATTTTATATTTGTTATAGAAATCTATTTAATTGCACTGATTAAAGCAGTGATTTTAGAAAAAATTTCAGTTTTAGGAACGGCCTTTATTACGATTAAGGAGCTGTACATGAATAAATTGATATTTTAGACTTGGTTATTTTGTTACTAATCAAGGTGCTAAAAACGGAGTTATGCGGTAGCATAATGCGTATTTTAGTCACCCTGCTCGATCTGACAATCGGTTAGTCGGAGCAGCGTAGTAACAAAAAAAGCAGTCGAAAGTGTAAAATTATTTTTGAACCGTTCTTTACTTGCCTAAAGGCCAATTTTATAATCTAATGCTTGACAACATGCCACGTAAGAATGTGCCAGGTGGAAAAAAAACACCGGCAAAACCTTTTTATTCAGAAGGAAACGACACTGTTCCCCGAAGAAAGAGAATCGAAAAAGATCCAAAATATAAAAAAAAGGCCTGGCTCGATGAAATTGAGGAGGAAGAATATTTTGATATCTTCGACCGGGAAACAGAGAGTGAGTAATAAAAAAGCAGGTAATTTAACTAGTGCCTTCGGGATAAAATAACTATGCATATTGATTAACGTAGGAACAAGGCATTGCCTTGTTCCTACGTTAATCAGTTAACTTAAATTTCTCTACCGTCTTTTTTGAGTTTTTCAAATACTTTAGAGAGCGATACCTACGCGTTGAAAGGAACGATTAACAATTTGAAATGCATACTAATTTAGTACCCGACCCACTAGTGCTTTCGGAACTAAATTTCTATGTATAAAGGTTAAGGGTGCTTGATAGATCTGATGGTGTGTTTATTTCATGGTGTTTAATAAAGTAATTTAAAATTCATAAATAAGTATACTATTTGTAAATAATTGTTAA
>Ga0209828_1000451_pt1 | contig 39306 bp, 29 predicted proteins | sample MaitaG_FD_187429 | JGI IMG/M metagenome (GOLD analysis project Ga0209828, IMG submission 187429) | Marine algal microbial communities from Maine, USA - Maine_Asex2 metaG (SPAdes) (version 2) | ecosystem: Host-associated > Algae > Red algae > Unclassified | place: Maine, USA | collected 2015-01-05
TGCTGGAGGTGGTGGTGGTGGTGGTGGAGGAAAATTTGGAAAAGGTTCTGCATTCTTTTTTTGACTATCATTCATTAAATTATATAACTCTTTAATACGATTTAAGTCTTTAAGTTTAATAATGATAATGCCATCTCCTTTTATTACAGTGTTGTAATGTTTTGCTAATTTATTGTATTCAGCTACTTGTTTTGGAGTTGCTTCTTTTTGAGACTTTGAAATTAAATTTAGTTTAGAATAACCAAATGTTCTTAAAATGCTTTTGATTTCTTTTAGCGTTTCTTTTTCAGTATTTCCATTATGAATTAAGTCGACCTGTAATAGTTTTCCTCGGTTTTTAATAGATACTGATTTATTAAATGTTTTTAAAGTAACATTTAAATGCTTCAAATTTGTAAGTTTATTATTTACATAAATATTATTATTATCAATAACAGTAATTTCTATATCTTCAGAAATAACTATGCTATTTTGAATTTTAGCGTAATTAACTTTTAAAGAGTTTATTTTTTCTAATTCACTTTGGATAATAGTAAGAGCATTATTTTGTTTTTCAGAATTTAAAAGTTCTTGAGGTGTTTTATCAACTTCCATTGCCGGAACCACTTCCTTTTCAATTTCTTCTTTACTACTAAAGCTAAAGAGTAGGCCACATAATAATGGAATGAATAAGAAACTTCTAAGCCAAACGGCTTTCTTTGAGGTGTTTGTTTTCATAATTGTAAATCGTTTTTTGATTAATGAATAATTAATGGCATGTGCCAATGGCATTTGGTTAGCATTCGAAGTAAATTGAAGCAATATTTCTTGGTAAGTTGATTGGTCTATACCTTGCTTTAAAACCGCGTCGTCTGCTAGAAATTCATGATTAAGTTTAATGTCTTTTTTAATAAAATAGAGTAATGGATTAAACCAAAATATAATTTGGAATAGCTCTATAAATAAGATGTCCAAAGAGTGTTTTTGGTTGGCGTGTGTTTGCTCGTGTAATAATACTTCTTTCGGAATTGCCTTGGCTTCAAATTCTCTCTTGTTTAAAAAGATGTAGCTAAAGAAGGTGTGTGGCACGATAAAATCATTTAATAAAACTGAAATAAAATTGCAGTGTTTTTGCTTTTCGTTTTTATTGATCTTAGAAATAATACCAATGAGATTAACACAAAATTTGGATGCATATAATAATGCACCTAACCCATAAATACTCCATAGAATAATTGGTAGATAGTATAATGATTTTGCTTCCATAACTTTGGTCTCAGCAGGAAAATATGGAGGAATTTCTCGATATACTTCTGGAGTGCCAAAATCGAAAGCTGGCTTTACATAAGTAGCAATCGTAATCAATGGAATCGCTATAGAAACTACCAAAGCACCTAATAAATAAAAGCGTTTGATTTTATGTATGGCTAAACGCTCTAAAAACAATTTATAGAAAACCATCAATAGCGCTAAACAAGCTGTCGATTTTAAGATTAATATTTCCATGATAAATTGTTTATTAGGGTTTATTTTTAATTTCAGTATCTATTATCGCTCTTAATTCTTGTAACTCTTGTTTCGTTAAATTGGTTTCTTTTGTAAAAAACGAAGCAAATTGTGAGCTACTATCGTTAAAAAAGTTTTTTATTAACCCATTAACGTGCTTAGAGAAATAATCCTTTTTCTTAACCAATGGGTAATATTCTCTAGAATTCCCAAATAACTTATAGGCAATAAACCCTTTATCTGTCATTCGTTTTAAAAGTGTCGCTACGGTTGTATTTGCAGGTTTAGGTTCTGGATAGGCTTCAAGCAAGTCTTTCATAAACGCTTTTTCAAGCTTCCAGAGGTAATTCATTAAATCTTCTTCAGTTTTAGATAACTGCATGGTCTACATTTTTAGAACGTTCTCTACAAACATAGAACAATTAATTTAATTCTACAACTGTAGAGCAGTATTATTTTAAAATTATTTATTTTTTTGCGATCTTACACTTTCTATTATTACAGTGGAAACGATAAGTAATCCGCCATAAAAGGTATTCCAGGTTGGGATTTCATTTAAAAAGAAAAAGGCGAGTATAATACCAAAAATGGGTTGCGCACTACTAATAATACTTGCTGCACTTGCTTTAAAATGCTTTAAACTTTTTATAAACATGGTGTGCCCGATGGCTGTGGTAAGTAATGCTAATAGCAAAACAAATGGTAATTCTGATTTAATACCAGAGCCATCCATAAAATAAAGTACTGGAGATAGTATAATAGTTATTAATATTATTTGGTACAACATAAGCATGGTGCCGTTATAATTTTTAACGTGTTTTTTTAGTATCAATATGCGCAAGGCGTAACATATAGCAGAAAACAAGCCGAATAAAACGCCTTTTACATCATCATTATTTAAATCGAATGCTGGTGCTAATATGTAGATACCTATAAGGACAATGGCACCTAAAATAATATGGACATAGTCTAATTTTGTTTTTACAAAAAACGGTTCAAGTATTGCAATTATTATAGGAAAAGTATATAAAGACAACATGGCTAAAGCTACACTAGATAGTTTTAGTGCGTAAAAATACGTGACCCAATGTGCTGCCATAAATAGCGCGCTTATAATAAAGGTACCGCTGTCTTTTTTATAATTAAAAGAGAGATTAATGTTTTTTATTTTACAATAAATAAACAAAAACAAAGCTGCTAAAATACTTCGCCACCAAATAATAATTTCGGTTGGCATATTTATATGTTTACCTAAAACGCCAGAGGTACTAATAAAAAAAGTGGCTAAGGTAAGAAAGACAACATGTTGTAAGTGACTGTTTTTCATTTTAAGTACGGATTACGATAGCGGTTGCAACGGCATCCTTTTTTGCGCGCGCTTATGCGCGAAAAAGATATAGTGGAAGACGCGACCTACTTTTACTTATAAAAAAGTAAAAGCAAGGTATCGCCCAAAAAATTATTTAGATAATGCTGTAAAGTGCTTGTAAAAACCTGGAATAGTTTCTATTCCTTTTAGGTAATTCCAAACGCCGAAATGTTCGTTTGGACTGTGGATAGCATCACTATCTAAGCCAAAGCCCATTAAAATGGTTTTGCTTTTTAGCTCTTGCTCGAACAATGAAACTATTGGAATACTGCCACCACTGCGTTGCGGAATTGGCGTTTTACCAAAGGTATCTTTGTATGCTTTACTCGCTGCTTTATAACCAATACTGTCTATTGGTGTTACATAACCTTGTCCGCCATGATGTGGAGTTACTTTAACCCTTACACCTTTAGGAGCAATACTTTTGAAATGAGATTTAAAGAGTTGTGTAATTTTCTCCCAATCTTGATTTGGTACTAAACGCATAGATATTTTTGCAAAGGCTTGACTAGCAATTACGGTTTTAGCACCTTCTCCAGTATAACCACCCCAAATACCGTTAACATCTAGTGTTGGGCGAATGGAGTTACGCTCGTTAGTAGTATAACCAGCTTCACCAAAAACAGCATCTATGTCTAAGGCTTCTTTATACTTTTCTAAAGAAAAAGGCGCTTTTGCCATTTGTGCACGCTCTTCTTTTGATAATTCTTCTACATTATCGTAAAAACCAGGAATGGTAATGTGGTTGTTTTCGTCGTGAAGCGAGGATATCATTTTTGTTAATATATTTATAGGGTTAGCAACTGCGCCACCATATAAACCTGAGTGTAAATCTCTATTTGGACCTGTAACTTCTACTTCTACATAGCTTAAACCTCGCAATCCTGTAGTAATAGATGGCACATCTTTAGCAATCATGCCTGTGTCACTAATTAAAATAACATCGTTACTTAATTTGTCTTGGTTTTGTTTTACAAACTTGGCCAGGTTTACGCTACCTACTTCTTCTTCGCCTTCTATCATAAACTTAACGTTGCATGGTAACGTGTTAGAATTGGTCATGTATTCTAAAGCCTTAACATGCATATACATCTGTCCCTTGTCGTCGCAAGCACCTCGTGCAAAAATGGCGCCTTCTGGATGAAGTGCCGTTTCTTTTATAACGGGCTCGAAAGGAGGAGACGTCCATAATTCTAACGGGTCTGGCGGTTGTACATCGTAATGTCCATATACTAAAACGGTGGGTAGATTTTTATCTATTATTTTATGTGCGTAAATAATAGGATATCCTTCAGTTTTACAAATTTCTACTACATCGCAACCAGCATCTGTTAAGCTTTTTGCAACTACATCTGCTGTTTTTATTGTATGCTCTTTATAAGCAGTGTCTGCACTAATAGATGGTATTTTAAGAAGTTCAATAAGTTCATCAAGAAAGCGTTGTTTGTTTTCTTGTACGTAAGATTTTATTTTTTTCATTTATAAAATTGAATTTAATGTAAAAGTACAAAAAGGAAAATTATTTTGCTTAAGGTTATTATGAATATTGAAAGTATTGTTTATATTTGCAATCCGAAATTATCGATTTAAGTTTGCAGGTGTGGTGGAATTGGTAGACACGCTAGACTTAGGATCTAGTGCCGCGAGGTGTGGGAGTTCGAGTCTCCCCACCTGTACAAACAAAAAAGCTTCTCTTTTAGAGAGGCTTTTTTATGTATAGTTTTTAAACGTTTAAGTCTAATGTGTGTTTAATTTTTGTACTAATTTAAGACTAAAGATTTATAATGCTGTCATCATGACTTTTATTATCTTTTGGTATGGATTCTAAAAATTCGAAAACTTCCAAATTTGCTGAAGGCCCATAACCATTTATAATAGAACCCTTTTTACCATCATTAGTTGTTATAATATATAATATTGAATTATCCGAAGGATTACTCATGCCTTCAAAACGGTGTTGGGCAACTATTGAAACTTCAGTTGAGGTATATTTTTTATCGCTTTCTGAGGCTACAAGTTTATTATCTACAACTCTAAAATTAAGAGCGTATCCTTTTTTTTGATATTTTGAAAGAAATTCTAATTCATTTTTTGCACTTGGGTCACTATACTGTGTGTTTTTCATAATTTTTGGCTTTAAATTGTTCTCTAAATTTACAATAATGTCTATTTGAAAACCTTCTCTTTATATTTTATTTAACGCTATTTATAAATATTTGCATGTGTAATTACAAGTTTTGTTATAGTTAAGTTAAAATTATTAATCGCGTTAAATTCGTTATTAAAACAGCAAAAAATAACACAAAAATTATGTTATATTTAGCTGAAGCAATTTTTAATTTAAAACGAACTATTATGAAAGTACAAGCCTATTTATCTTTTAAAGGAAACTGTCAAGAAGCTTTAAACTTCTACGGGAATCTTTTTGACGCAGAAATAAAAAACAGACAAACTTATGAAGACAAAAAAATTGATGTGCCATCGTCTTACAGAGATAAATTACAACATGCAGAGTTGCATGGAAAAAATGTAAGTTTTATGGCTTACGATGCTGCGCCAGATACGCCTCTAAATAATGGTAACGAAATGCACATGAGTATTGAAGCAGATAGTGAAAATGATGGAAGAGATTTGTTTAACAAATTGTCTAATGGCGGTAAAGTTCACCATGACTATAGGGAACGAGAATGGGGATTTTTTGGGAGATGCACAGATAATTTTGGAATAAACTGGATGGTTAATCACAATAAATAAATACTAAAAAAAACCTTTCGATTTTTAATCGAAAGGTTTTTTTAGCACTTGATAAAAATAAATACTAACGGTAAAATAAAAGTTTCTGCTAATGTTACCAATTCTGCTAGGTTAGTGCTGAAGAAATTGTGCAAATATAAATTAGAGATCTTGTGGAGAGTATAGCAAGACTTATAAAGGAACTTAAGAGCTTTAAAAAGATTAAGTTGGACGCTGGAAAAACAAAAACTGAGACATTTATAATTAATACAGAAACACTATAGTTTTAGACAATAAATAAGAGCTGGGAAGTAGAATTGGGCACATTTAATCTTTTGGTAGGACTAAATTCAACAACAAACCTTAAAAAAAAGTTTAGCGTTGTAAGGTAAGCTCGACTTTTTTTTAGATCTATTCTATTATATATTTTAAGTGCTCTATACGTTAATTATAGTCCATTTAACAACCTAAATGTTTAATTTTGCGTACTTTTAAATAGTTATGCAAAACATAAATGATAATATGGAATTGCCTTTTGAGCTTAAAATAAGTTTCAATAAACTATTGATTTATTACGAAGCGTTGGCAAAAAATGAAGACGACTTTCTTGCAGCTAAAGCACGTAGAATCTTAAATACCCAAAAAAATATTCCAATTCTTAGAGAAGGTTTTAGCGATTTGTCTTATATAAAAACATACGAGAAAGAAATTAATATTATTCTTCAAGATTCTTTTAGCGAAGTCTTAACTAAAAATGAAATTAAAACGGCCACTGTACCGTTTCATAATGTGATTTTTAATTCTTCACAGCGTTTTAAGTCTATTTTAAAAGCTGCTGGAGAAGATTATAAAATTGAAATAAAAAATATACTTGACGACGATAAGTATATTACAGCATGTAACATAATACTTAATACCTACTATGATTTTGAGGCTAATTTTACTAGACCAATTTATTACGAGATACCAGATACCAATGGTATAATACGTTATTATAAAATATTATATAATGCAGACTTTATAGAAGTTTTAAAAAAAGATAATACTCCAGAAATTACAAAAGCAGACTACGAAACGTTATTAGATAATTTTGATAATATAGCACTATGGAAAGAAAAATTTCCACCAATGAGTTATACTGTAAAAGGTTTTGTTATTTCTAATATTGTAGATATTACTGCAGATCAATCTATATCTAACATAAAATCTAGCCTAATAGGAAGCAATAAGCGAAAGGATAAGCGGTTTATGTTTAATTTTAAACAAATTTTCCGCTCTTTTCTTGGAATGCAAGATTTGGATGTTGGCTTCTCTATATATAATAAAAACGAGAAATTATTAATACCAGTAGCAGAAGCAGGGATAAAAAGCTTTCTTTTAAACACTCATAAATTCGTGGCATGCAAAGCTTCTTTTTGTGATAAATCTTACCAGACAATTTTTAATGAAAAAAACTTTTATTCGGTATCAGATATCGAATTGTATAATATAAAATCTAATGGCAATGTGCCACAAATTAAATTACTTAACCGTCAAGGGCACAAAAGTGTTATTTTAGCACCAGTAGCAGATGGAGATAATTTAATGGGAATTTTAGAACTAGTATCTAACAAAAAACATGCACTAAACAGTATTGTAGCTAATAAATTAATAGACGTTATGCCATATATAATTGCAGCTGTAAAACGTTCAAGATTTAATGAGGCAAATTTAATACAAGCTATAATACAAAGAGAATGTACTGCAATACACCCAAGTGTGCAATGGAAATTTGAAAAAGCAGCTAGAAAATATATATTAGATAATCAAGAAAAAGGTGACGACGCTACTTTTCAAAAAATTATTTTTAGAGACGTATATCCTTTGTTTGGGCAAATGGATGTTAAAGGCTCTTCTAATGCTAGAAATCAAGCAACTCAAAAAGATTTATCGCTCCAGTTACTATTATTAAATAAAATAATAGATAAAGGATTTGAAAACGAAAAACTCCCAATTTACGAGAAATTAAAATTCCAAATCGACCAATTTTCCGAAGAAATAAATACCAATTTTAAAGTAGACAGTGAACAAAGAATAACAGCATTTTTTAAAAATGAAATAGATTCTGTTTTAAAATTTAAATTAAAACAAAGCTCTATTTTAGGTGAAGATATTAGAGATTATTATTCCAAAATCGATAAAGATTTAGGAGTTGTATATTATTATAGAAAAAATTATGACGATACTATAATGCTCATCAACAAAAATATGTCTGCTTTGTTAGATAAAAAACAAGCAGAAGCACAGCAAATGTATCCACATTTTTTCGAGCGTTTTAAAACCGATGGAGTAGAACATAATATGTACATTGGTGAGGGCATTACTAAAGAAAAATCGTTTAACATTATGTATTTGTATAATTTAAGATTATGGCAATTACAGATAATGTGCGATATGGAGAACAGCTATTATAAAAAGCGTAATAAGTACCCTGTTTCTTTAGATGTTGCCTCTATGATTTTAGTTTTTAATCAGCCATTATCAATTCGTTTTAGAATGGACGAAAAACACTTTGATGTGGATGGTACTTATAATGCTAGATACGAAGTGGTTAAAAAACGTGTTGATAAAGCAAATATTAAAGGTACAAATGAGCGTGCAACGGTTGAGGGCAAACTAACTATTGTTTATTCCCAAAAAGAAAATGAAATTGAATATTTAGAGTATATTAATTTCTTACAGTCTAAACAAGTTTTAGGGAAAAAAGTTGAGGTTCTGGAGCTTGAAGAGCTTCAAGGAGTTACTGGTCTAAAAGCAATGCGTGTAGAAATCCTGTACAATAAATATAAAAAGGTAAACAATAAATTCTACACCTATAATGATTTAATGGACGAGATTAAAAGATAGCTACAATAGTATCAATATATATATTTGGTTTAGAATATTGTATTAGAGTAGTGCTATCTAATACATTATCCAAATCAACTCCTGGATTATTTTTAACTGCAATTCCAAAAGCAATTAGAGATGCTATTATGCCAACCATAAATACTGTGTAAGTAACTCTTAATAATTTATATTTACGTTCGAGAACCTTTCCTAAAAAGTATAAATCTTTAGTTAGCGATTTATATATATAATCTTTATCAATTAGCATTTCATTTATTGCCCATTCAAACTCTTTAAGCTCCATTTTATGAAAATTACCAAAAAAGGTTAAATTAACCTTTTTATTTATTACATCTTCCTTTGTAAATTCTCCACTGGTTACATTTGGTCGCGTTGCAATTATAGACATTACCATAGAAATTACACTAAACAAAGTAAAAATCACAGTAGGCCAAGTCAAGTAAGGATTAGTATCCAATTTAGAAATTAAATTAGCCAAAACAACAGAAATTATTATAGCATTAACAGATAATAAAATATTAGCTTTAGTATCTGCTATATCACTTAATTTAATATGATTTCGTAAAGCCGTTCTGTAAAAAGATTGTATAGCACGCTCTGGGCTATCATTTTTGTATTGTGCTTTGTATTTAGCTTTTAATTTTTCTTTATTTTCTTTAGATTTCTTTTTTTTCTTTTCTTTCATCAACTTAGCCAAATTAGCGTCTTTTTTTGGCTTCCAGTTTTTAATAGCATAAGGAGAATAGTAGCGGTGTTTTTCGCTTAATACGGTAATATTTTCAGCTCTCCACTCTTTTGCTGTGTAAGTTTTTAAACCCTGTACTTCGTATTCTTTTCTTAAAAACTCACTAGCCTCATTAAAATAATCTTTAGAAAAATGAGAAGAATCTGCATCGCGAATAATCTCTTCTAATTTAGAGTTTGGTATTTCTTTAAACTTTGTTGCCATAATGCATTTACTTACACCATCAATCGTGTTTTGATTAACTTTTTCATCAGCTAAAAACCGTGAGGCAATTTTTACACTTTCTTCTTCATGTCCTTCTCTAACTTTAATGTAACCTGTATCGTGAAATAAAGCTGCTAATAATAATATTTCTTCCTCATTAACATTTATTTGAGAGTTTTCAATTATTTCTTTTGTACTTTTAAAAACTCGTTTTGTATGGGTAAAATCGTGGTAAATAAAAGTTTTAGGAAGGTGTTCTTTAAACAGTTCTAAGACAAAATTCTCGGCTTTTTCAATAATTGAAGACATAATCTATTTTAATGATTTTAATAAAACTAAATTACTAAAAATTAAAACAGTAAGTTCCTATATGAATAAAAATAACATAATTCTAACAGTTTTATTATTAATTATATCGAGTTGTGCAACCTATAAAGTACAATATAAAAAAGAAGAAAAAGCGTTTAAGCAATTACCTAACAAAGAAATAAATAGAACATTTTATCTTATTGGTGATGCAGGGAAATCTCCAATTGGAGATATGTCTTTGGGTTTAAAAGCATTTAATAAACACGTGCTAAATAAAGATACCAAAAAAGATTATGTCGTATTCTTAGGCGATAATGTGTATCCAGATGGCTTGGTTAAAGAGGGAAACGAGAGGCGAGAAAAAGCAGTTAATGCACTAGATGCTCAAATAAATTCCGTAAATGGTTTTAAAGGTAAAACAGTTATGATTCCTGGAAATCATGATTGGTATGCAGACGGTGTAGAAGGCGTTAAAAGAGAAGAAAAGTACATGGAAAACGCTTTAGGAAAAAACACCTTTAAACCAGAAAATGGTTGCCCATTAGAAAGTATCGATGTAAGCAAAAAAGTACAGTTAATTGTAATAGATAGTCAATGGTACCTTGAAAACTGGAATAAAAATCCAACAATTAACGATAAATGCGAAATTAAAACACGCAAGCGTTTTTTTGAAGAATTAGAAGGCGAATTAAAAAAAGCTCAAAATAAACGTGTTGTTTTTGCAATGCATCACCCAATGTATACCAATGGAACTCATGGTGGGTTTTATAGTGCTAGAAAACATCTTTATCCAACTCAAAGTAACGTACCACTACCAGTTTTAGCTTCCTTACTAACACAAGTAAGAACACAAGGTGGCGTCTCTATCCAAGATAGATATAATGAAAGATATAATGAGTTGATGAACCGTATTGAAACCATGGCACTAGAGTACGACAATATTATATTTGCCTCAGGTCATGAGCATTCTCTACAGTACATAGAAAATAACGGAATTAAACAAATTGTTTCTGGCTCGGGAGCTAAAACATCTGCAGCCGCATTAAGTGATAATGGATTATTTTCCGTCGGGCAACAAGGTTTCGCAGAATTAACAATTTTTAAGGATGGCAGTACTTGGTTAAGTATGTATGTGTCAGAAAACGGTGAGCCCAAATTAATGTTTACAAAACAAGTTTTACCAAAAAACAGAGAAGTTTTTGATGTAGATATCTTACCAGATAGTTTTCCACAAACAGTTCAAGCTTCAATTTATACTAAAGAGGAAACAGACAAAACTGGAACTTATATAACATTGTTAGGAGAAAGATACAGAGATTTATACAGTACCAAAATTAAAGCAAAAGTTGCTACTTTAGACACGCTTTATGGTGGATTAAAAATAGTTCGAGCAGGAGGAGGACACCAAACTCGTTCTCTAAGATTAAAAGCTAAAGACGGTAGAGAGTTAAATATGAGAGCATTAAGAAAAAGTGCAACTCAATACTTACAAACCGTACTCTTTAAAGAAACCTATGTTGAAAATGATTTTGAAAAAACAAAAGTTGAAGATCTAGTGCTAGATTTTTATACCGCTGCTCATCCTTATGCGTTTTTTGTAGTTCCAGATTTGTCTAATGCAGCAAGCGTATATCATACAAATCCAAAATTATTTTACATCCCGAAACACAAATATCTAGGAGATTACAATGCAGATTATGGAGACGAATTATATATGATTGAAGAACGACCTGAAGAAAATTACAGCGACGAGAAAACCTTTGGCTATGCTGATGATATAGAAAGCACCCACGATATTATTGAAAAAATAAGAGAAGATGAAAAATACAAAATAGATGAAAACGCCTACATAAGAGCTAGACTTTTCGATATGCTTATTGGTGACTGGGATAGACACCAAGATCAATGGCGTTGGGCACAATTTAATCAAGAAAATGGGGATAAATTATTTAAACCAATTCCTCGAGATCGAGATCAAGTTTTTTCAAATTTTGATGGAGCTATATTAAATATAATGAAAGTTTTATCTGGTGCAACAAAACAACTTCAAGTATACGACGCAGAACTTAAAGATATTGAGTGGATGAATAGCGCAGGAATAAAACTTGATAAAGTTTTAATACAGACTTCGGATAAAGAAGTGTGGTTAAACCAAGCAAAATACTTAATGGAAAATATTACAGATCAAGTAATAACCACAGCATTTTCTAAAGTACCAAAAGAAGCTAAAGACGAATCTCTTGCCGAAATTCAAAAATTACTAAAAGCTAGAAAAGCCAATATGCTTGATATTGCAGAACGTTATTATAATTACTTAAATAAATTAGTTATAATTACAGGAACCGACAAAGACGATTATTTCGAAATTAAACGCATTGCAGAAAACCAAACCAATGTTAAAGTATCAAGAATAATCGATGGTGAAAAAGGAGAAGTTTTAATAGATAGAACTTTTAATAAAGATATTACAAAAGAACTTTGGATTTATGGGTTAGACGATGACGATATTTTCGAAGTCACTGGCAAAGCGAGCAATTTAATTTTTACTAGGATTATAGGAGGTCAAAACAACGATACATACATTATAAAAAATGGAAGGCGAGTAAGAGTTTACGATCACGAATCTAAACCAAATACAATCCAAGAAAATAATGGTGCAAAAATTAATTTTACAGATATCTACAATAATAATTTATTCGATTTTAATAAAAATGTTGTAAAAACTGGAATCTTAACACCAAACTTAGCCTTTAATCCAGACGATGGTATTTCATTAGGTGTTTCTTTTGTTAAAACTACTAAAGGTTTCCACCGTAACCCATTTTCCCAACAACACCGTTTTAAAGGCGGTTATTTTTTTGCCACCAATGGCTTTAGTGTCCAATATGATAGCGAGTTCGCAAACTTATTTAAAGATTGGAACTTACACATAGCAGGTCAAGTAACTAGTGAGAATTTTTCTAACAACTTTTTTGGTTATGGAAATGAAACATTAAATAATGATGATGCTTTAGACCTGGATTTTAACAGAGTAAAAACAAGTATATTTAAAGCAAGTATAGGAATTTTAAAACGAGGAGATTTTGGTAGCGATTATGGTTTTAAATTTATAGCAGAAGGTATTAAAATAGGAGAAACTCCAGATCGTTTTATAGAATTATTTGCACCATCAAATTTAAACAACGGTTTCTACCAAAGGAGATTTTTTTTAGCAACCGAAGCAAACTATAATTATGAAAGTTTCGATAATAGAATATCACCAACTCGCGGTATGACTTTTAATATTGATACAGGAATTAAAACCGAGCCCGAAAAAACTAAAAACACCTATGGCTATATTAATTCTAATTTGGGGTTTTATAACGCTTTAATTTCTAGTAGAAGATTAATATTAAAAACCGACTTGCGAGGACAAATAAGAATAGGAGATGATCTTATTTTTTACCAAGCTGCAAATATTGGAGGAAGAAATGGCTTAAGAGGTTTTAGAACAGAGCGTTTTACTGGTACAAATTCTCTAGTTGGAAGTGCAGATGTTCGCTACAGTTTTAAGTCTTTTAAAACGGCAACATTACCTCTGCAAATAGGCGTTTTTGCAGGAGGAGATGTAGGTAGAGTTTGGTTAAAAGATGAAGTTTCAAAGCAATGGCATAACGATTATGGGGTCGGTTTTTGGGTATCTGCGGCAGAGTCTGTTCAAGGCACATTTAATTTTTTTAATAGCTTAGAAGGTTTTAGGGTTTCTTTCGGTTTCGGAATCGCTTTTTAATAACCATAATCCTTAAAAAACATCAACTTTATACATTTTTAATATTTTGATGGTTTTTTACATACATAAATGAAAAAAATTAAAACGTTAAAATTTGGTCACAGAGGAGCAAAAGCATATGTCAGAGAAAATACAATTGACTCTATTTTAAAAGCCCTAGAATTTGGAGTGGATGGCATAGAAATAGATGTCCATAAGTGTAAGTCTGGAGAGCTAGTTGTATTTCACGATTTTATTTTAGAGAGGTTAACCAATGGAATAGGAGAAATTTCTAATTTTACACTAAAAGAGCTCAAAAGCTTAGCTGTTTCAGATCATTACAAAATACCAACCTTAACCCAAATATTAGATGTAATCGATAGAAAATGTATTATTAATATCGAATTAAAAGGCAAAAATACAGCAGTACAAACAGTATTAATAATTGAGGACTATATTAAAAATCAACATTATAATTATAACCATTTTATAGTCTCCAGTTTTAAAAGAAAAGAACTATCAATAGTTTTTAAATTAAATAAATACATTCAATTAGGTTTGCTAATAGAATCAAACCTTTACAAAACTATAACCTTTGCAAAAAAAATTAATGCTTTTGCAATCCATCCAGAATATAAAATATTAACAAAAGAGAACGTATTGTATATACAAGCGCAGGGATTTAAAATATATACTTGGACAGTAAATACAATTGAAGACATTAAAAGAATAAAATCGTACAATGTAAATGCAATAATTAGTGATTTTCCAGATAGATTATGATTGATAACGATGTAATAGTTGTAGGTGGAGGAGCTTCAGGATTTTTTGCAGCAATAAATATTGCCGAACAAAATCCAGAAGTAAAAGTTGCTATTATAGAGCGCGGAAAAGACGTTTTAACTAAAGTAAAAGTTTCTGGTGGAGGACGATGCAACGTTACACATGCAGAGTTTATTCCACAAGATTTAGTTACTAATTATCCAAGAGGAGAAAAAGAATTATTAGGACCTTTCCACATGTTTATGACAGGTGATACTATTACATGGTTCGAAGATCGTGGAGTTGAACTTAAGATAGAAGAAGACGGGCGCATGTTTCCTGTCTCTAATAACTCTCAAACCATAATAAATTGTTTCTTAAGCGAAGCTAAGAAACACAATGTTACGGTGTTAAAAAACAAACCAGTAATAAACATAGAACACAAAGAAAGCAAATGGTTAGTTAACACAAAAACCGAAACTTTTACATGTAAAAAGCTAATAATTGCAACAGGAAGTAATCCTAAAATATGGAAGGTGCTAGAAAAAATAGGTCATACTGTCTCTCCACCTGTTCCATCACTCTTTACATTTAATATAAAAGACGATCGTATTAAGGGTATTCCTGGAGTTGTGGCAAAAAATGTTAATATCAAGATAGTCGATTCAAATTTAGAATCTAATGGGCCATTATTAATTACCCATTGGGGAATGAGCGCGCCTTCAATATTAAAACTCTCTGCTTTTGGTGCTTTAGAATTAGCTAAGCGATCGTATGTTTTTTCAATTGAAGTTAATTTTATTAATATGGAATATAATATCGCAATGTCGCAATTATATAAATTGAAAAAAGAACTTAACAAGAAAAAAATTATTAATTACACACAGTTTTATTTGCCAAAACGTTTATGGCATCAATTAGTATTAGCATCAAATATAGATTTAGAAACACGCTGGGTAGATTGCACAAAAATTGAAATAGAAAATTTAGCAAACCAACTCACTAAAGCTATTTTTAATGTAAATGGAAAAAGTACTTTTAAAGAAGAATTTGTAACTGCTGGAGGAGTAAATTTAAAGGAAGTTAATTTTAAAAATTTTAAAAGTAAATTACACGATAATTTATTTTTTATTGGCGAAGTTTTAAATATAGATGCAGTTACTGGTGGTTTTAATTTTCAAAATGCGTGGACAGGAGCTTACATCGTGGCGCAAAATATTTTTAAAACATAAGGTCGCATTCCTATAATTAGAGCTATAAGCTGGTGAGCGCAATAAAAGCCAAGAACCAATGCCTGTTTTAAGACAAACATTAAGTGGAGCAATATGTAAAGTGGCAAAAACACCTATTTAAAGTGGAAATGCATTGTAAAACTGAAAATATTTATAGCTTAGATTATATTAAAAATAATCATAATTATTAAATTATTAATACTTGCGAATGTACAAATAGCTTGTCTATAATGCTCATAGTTATTATTTACGTTACTAATTTCAGGTATTATTAATTAAACTAAAAGATTAAAAGTTTTTGTTAGAAAAAGTTCTATAGTATAAGCTAGAATAGCAAACATTTTTAGCAAAATTAAAAGCGAATCTAAATTTAGATTCGCTTTTTTAATATTATAGTACTTTACGCATTACAGTGATTTATTTAAACGTGCAAAGCACGATCTTGAGTTGCAGCTAAAGCGGCTTCTTTTACTGCTTCTGCAAATGTTGGGTGTGCGTGAGACATACGCGATATATCTTCTGCACTTGCTCTAAATTCCATAGCAACTACTGCTTCCGCAATTAAATCTGCACAACGTGCACCAATCATATGTACACCTAAAACTTCGTCGGTTTTTTCATCGGCTAATATTTTTACAAATCCGTCGATATCTCCACTTGCTCTTGCTCTTCCTAAAGCTCTAAAAGGAAATTGTCCTGCCTTGTAAGCGATGCCAGCTTCTTTTAATTCTTCTTCAGTTTTACCAACTGCAGCAACTTCTGGCCATGTGTAAACTACGCCAGGAATTAAGTTATAATCTATATGTGGTTTTTGTTTTGCTAACGTTTCTGCTACAAATACGCCTTCTTCTTCAGCTTTGTGAGCCAACATTGCGCCTTTTACAACATCTCCAATAGCATAAATGTTAGACACATTAGTTTGTAAATGATGGTTTGTTTCTACTTGTCCGCGTTCTGTTAATTTAATACCAACAGCGTCAAGATTTAAACCGTCTGTATAAGGACGGCGTCCCACAGAAACTAAACAGTAGTCACCTTTAAATTCTACGTCTTCACCTTTTTTATTTTTTGCTTTTACAACAACTTCATCGCCTTTACGTTTTACAGATTCTACTTTGTGAGATAGCATCATCTTGCATTTTGCTTTCTTAAAAACCTTATTTAATTCCTTAGATAGGCTGGCATCCATTGTTGGGATTATGCGGTCCATATACTCTACAACGGTTACTTCTGCTCCCAAACGACGATAGACTTGACCTAGCTCTAAACCAATTACGCCACCTCCAATAATAATTAAATGCTTAGGGATTTCCTTGAGTTTTAAAGCTTCAGTAGAAGTAATAACACGCTCTTTATCTAATGTAATAAATGGTAAATTTGAGGGCTTTGAACCTGTGGCAATGATGCTGTATTTTGCTTCAATTTCTGTTGCCTTTTCACCATCAATTTTTATATGTGTAGCATCTTTAAAACTACCAACACCTTGATAAACATCGATATTGTTTTTTTTCATCAAAAAATCTATTCCACCTGTTGTTTGGTCTACAACTGCTTGCTTACGACCAATCATTTTTTCAAGATTTACCTTTATTTCTCCAGGTATTTCAATTCCATGATCTTCAAAATGTTTTGTCGCTTCTTCGTAATGGTGAGAAGAGCTTAATAATGCTTTACTTGGAATACAACCTACATTTAAACAAGTGCCTCCCAATGTTGAATATTTTTCTATAATTGCTGTTTTCATGCCTAGTTGTGCACAACGTATTGCTGCTACATATCCTCCAGGTCCTGAACCAATTATGGCTACATCGTATTGACTCATATTATTTTTTATATTTCGCTTTCGCGGAAATTAGTTTAACTTAAATAATTACAAAAATACAATTTTGATTTGTCACTCACCAAAAGACTATCCATTAATTTTTTAACTAGGAAAACCAAGCATTTCTCCCATGCCAACAGTAAATAACCTTCGCAGATCGAGGCTACAATATTTAAAAATCTAGTAACAAAAGTGGCTGCAAGGAAAAAGTATATCACAATCAGATTATATACAACTAACTACTGCTCTCTATAACTTTTTTTCTAAAAACAAATGTATAAGAGATCTTACAACACATATTTAGATACTAGTAAAATACTGTTTAAATCTTTAGGTCTTTAACTCTTTTTAGGTACACTACTATTTTTACTTATTCTGTGAACATTATAATTTAGTAATTATTTTGAAGAATCCCTTAAAACAATATCTGTATCTACAGTTTCAGAAATTATAGTTTCAAGCTTATTTTCAAGCTTATTTATTAGTATACTTGCTGCTTTTTCTCCAATAACCTCTCCATGCCTGCTTATTGTTGTAAGTCTAGGATTAGAATGTCTTGCGAGAATACCATTGGAAAATGCGAGAACAGATAAATCTTTAGGTATTTTAATATTTTTATGTTGTGCAATTTTCATTGAAGCTATTGCTACAGATTCACTTGATGCAATTAGTGCATCAAAATAATTATTAAATAGTGGTTTTACAATTTTCTCATGATTTTTGTAATACGTTTCATGAGTTGTGATTATTAGAGATTCATTTTTTTTAATATTATTTTGTTCTAAACCAGCTAAATAGCCTTGATGTCTTAGTTTTTCTACATTTAATTCTATGTTTGTAGATACAAACGCTATCTTTTTGCAGCCTTTTTCTTTTAAATAAGTTACAGCATCTAAAGCGGCCTTAAAATCATTAGTAATAACTTTGTCACATTTTATATCATCGACAACACGATCAAACAAGACTAAAGGTATTTCTTTGTCTACACAGGATTTTAAATGCGTATATTCTTCGCTTACTTGGGTTTCTTTGGAGGTAGATAATATAAATCCATCAACTACACCAGTAGAAAGCATGTCGATAGTTTCTATTTCTTTTTGAAGCGATTCATTAGAAATACAAGTAATAACTTTATAGTTATTTAATGTTGCTGTTTTTTCTATCCCTTTTAAAATTTGAGCAAAATAATAATTAAGCATATTTGGAATAATTACACCAATAGTTTTTGTGCGTTGATTTTTTAGACTTAAAGCATTAAAATTAGGTGTGTAATTTTTCTCTTTAGCGTACGCTTTTATTAAATCTGTAGTAGGTTTGCTAATTTCATCATTATCATTTAATGCTTTAGATACAGTAGAAATAGAGACTTTTAAATGCTTTGCAATATCTTTTAATGTGGTTTTTTTCATAATTATAGTTTAAATTCAATAAGACCGAATACAGGTTTTTATATTTTTCTATAATTTTGCTCCCATTTCCAAGCAGAATCAACCATTTCATCAAGTTCTTTTTCTGCTATCCATCCTAATTTATCTTTTGCAAGATTAGTTGCTGCATATAAAAAAGGGACATCACCATCTCTTCGGTTAGTAAATTCGTAGTTAAGTTTTGAACTAGTGACTTTTTCAAAAGATTTTATAACATCCATAACCGAATAACCATTTCCAGTACCTAAATTAAAATACTCTAAAGGCTGTTCTTGTTTTTTATCTAGTAACCTCTTTACTGCAATTACGTGTGCTTTTGCCAAATCTACAACATGAATATAATCTCTAATGGGTGTCCCATCTTTAGTTGGGTAATCTTTACCATATACCATTAATTTATCTCTTTCTCCAGCAGCAGTTTGCGTTATATATGGCATTAGATTATTAGGTGTGCCAGATGGTAATTCTCCAATTAGTCCAGAATCATGTGCACCAATTGGATTAAAATAACGTAATGATATTGCAGAGAATTGTGATTGTGATTTAGACACATCATCTAAAATTTCTTCAGCTACTTTTTTAGTATTCCCATAAGGAGAAAATGGTCTTTGTGTTTTTGTTTTTTCTGTAATAGGAAGTGTTTCTGGTAAGCCATAAACAGTAGCAGAAGATGAAAAAATAAAATCGTTTATCCCATTTTCTATTTGCGCATCGAGTGTGTTTAATAGAGAATAAAAATTGTTTTTATAATATTTTAGTGGCTCTTTTACAGATTCTCCAACTGCTTTGTGTGCGGCGAAATGAATAACAACATCTGCTCTTTTATGTTTTGTAAAAGCTTTAATTGTTTCTAAATTATTTTTTAAATCTACTTGAATAAAATCTGGTTTTATGCCAGTAATTTTATAAATTCTATCTATAGTCTTTTCTGAAGAATTCGATAAATCATCGAATATTACAACTTCAAAATTGTTATTAATTAACTCAATTACCGTGTGCGAGCCTATGTAGCCACAACCTCCAGTTACAATTATTTTTTTTTTCATATTAAATTAAATTTTTAACACTGCTAATATACAAAAACTAGGTAATTATACCCACTAGTACCTACTAGTTGTTTTTTATTTATATTTGTAGAATGAATCCTATAAAAGTATCTAAAAAATCGAGTGTACCAAGATATAAGCAAATAGTTAATTCTATTGAGCAAGCAATACATAGTGGAGCTTTAATTAAAGGAGATAAGCTACCCTCTTTAAATAACATAAAAAATAGTCATTCTGTATCTAGAGATACTGTTTTAATTGCTTATAACGATTTAAAAAGCAGAGGTGTTATACAATCTATTGTTGGTAAAGGCTATTATGTGCTTAGCGAAAACATTGATGTTTCTTTAAAAATTTTTTTACTTTTCGATGAGTTAAACTCGTTTAAAGAAGATTTACACAATTCTTTTATAGGTAATTTAGGAGATAAAATTCAAGTAGATATTTTTTTTCATCATTTTGATCAAAATATGTTCAACAAGTTAATAGGAGACAATATAGGTAGTTATAATTATTACGTTATAATGCCTGCTAATTTTAAAAATTCGAATGATACAATACAATACTTACCAGAAGACAAAGTTTATATTTTAGACCAAACACATCCAGATTTAAACCATTACCCTTCCGTTTTTCAAAATTTCGAAAATAACATTCATAAATCTCTAACAGAAGGCGTAGATTTAATAAAAAAATACACTAAAATTGTTTTATTGTTCGACAAAATAAAACAACCAACAGGTATTATGATTGGTTTTCTTAATTTTTGTAAAGATTATAAAATAGAGAGCGAAGTTGTTTCTACATTAGAGAATAGAACACCAAAAATTGGAGAAATTTATTTTGTTTTAGATGATAAAAATTTAATTAGAATTCTAAAAAAAATAAAAAACCAAAAACTAAAACTAGGTCATGATGTAGGTGTAATATCATACAATGATACAATATTAAAAGATGTGGTGGAAAATGGTATAACTACAATTTCCACAGATTTTAATGCAATGGGAATGCGTTTAGCAGAAATGATATTAAAAAACGAAAAATTAAAGGAAGAAAATCCTAGCCGTTTAACAATTAGAAAATCTTTGTAAAATGTACCAAATAGAAACTAAAATTATAGAAGATAAAAACTATATAGAAATGTATAGTAAAAAAAGTAATGCGTTTGGTAGAATATCTCTAAACGAAGGAGGTAGATTGGACGTTTTAAATTTAAATAAAACGCAGTTAATTACTAAAAATCCAATTTTTAACTATAAAAATTCGTACGCTTCTGCAATTTTATTTCCATTTGCTAATAGAATAAACGATGGCAAATATTCTTTTGAAGGTAAAACCTATAATTTAAAATGCAATGAAGTTAATAGAAACAATGCATTGCATGGTTTAGTATACAATAAAACTTTTAAAACTGTAAAAAAAGAAATAACTCCAACTTTCGCAAAACTAGAAGTGCAGTATAATAGCAATGGTAATACTTTAGGTTTTCCTTTCAAATATAGCATAAGCATTACTTATAAACTTATGCAAACAAGTTTAAGTCTTTTTATAAAGATAGAAAATATAGATAGCAAATCGTTTCCATTTACCTTGGGTTGGCATCCTTATTTTTTATCTAAAGATTTATCTAAAAGTTCTTTAAATTTTAATAGTAAAGTTCAAGTTGAAAGTAATTTAAAAATGATAACAACAAGAACGTCACAATTTAAAACGACAATGCCATTTCAAATAAAAAACAATATCTTAGATAATGCATATAAGTTAGAAGATGATAAAATTTTATTTAAAACACCAGAGTATATATTAAACATAACATCTACAGAAAAAAATAACTTTTTACAGCTTTACACTCCAGATATTTCTAACCTTATAGCTATAGAACCAACAACAGGAGTTTCAGATAGTTTTAATAATAAAATGGGATTAAAAACATTAAAACCAAACCAAACATATATAGTTGAATATTTACTTAATGTCGAAAAAATATAATAATTACTTAAGGACTAAAATCTAAATACAATGAGTAAAAGCCTAATTAAAGAAGTTAAAAAAAGTTTTAAAGAACATTTTAAAACTAAGCCATTAATGGTTTTTGCACCAGGAAGAATAAACCTAATTGGAGAACATACAGATTACAATGACGGTTATGTATTTCCAGCAGCAATAAATAAAGGTATTGTACTGGCAATTCAAAAAAATGATAGAAATTTAAGTACAGCATTTGCTATAAATAAAAATGATTTTTATGAGTTTGAATTAAAAAATATTAAACCTATTAAAAATGGAGGTTGGCGTAACTATATTTTAGGTGTTATTTCTGGAATTTTAGATTTAGGCTATAAATTAGAAAATTTTGATATCGCCTTTGCTGGTAATGTTCCTGGTGGAGCAGGTTTATCCTCTTCTGCAGCTTTAGAAAACAGCGTTGTTTTCGCTTTAAATGAGTTATTTAATTTAAATCTAACTAAAAAGCAAATGATACTTATTTCTCAAAAAGCAGAACACGATTTTGCTGGAGTAAAATGCGGAATTATGGATCAATACGCAAGTATGTTTGGTTTAAAAAAAAGCGCACTACTTTTAGACTGTAAAACAGTTTCCTCAACACCATTTAAAATAAATTTTAAAGACTATAAATTAATGCTAATTAACACTAATGTTAAGCATGATTTGTCCGAAAGCGCTTATAACGATAGACGAGTAGTGTGCGAAGCTGTTTCAAAAAAACTAAATATTAGCGCATTAAGAGAGGCAACTGTCGAAGATTTAAATACTATTAAAGAGCAGCTTGAAGAAGAAAACTACCAAAAGGCGTTATATGTTATCGAAGAGAATCTAAGAGTTCACGAATTTGCTAAACATATAGATAAAGGTAATTTAGAAATGTTAGGAAAGCTGCTTAACCAATCTCACCATGGTTTAAGCAATAAATACAAGGTAAGTTGCGAGGAGCTAGATTTTTTAGCAACTCTTGCAAGAGATAATCCAAACGTTTTAGGCGCAAGAATGATGGGTGGAGGCTTTGGTGGATGCACAATCAATTTGGTGCTAAAAAGTGAATTTAAAAAATTTAAAAAAGAGGTTTCGAATAAATTTCAAAAAAAGTTTGGAAGAGCATGTACAGTGTATAAAGTAAAACTCTCTCAAGGAACACATATTATATAATAAATAATTAACAATAAAATGAATTCTAATCTTCAAGATTACTCACATAAACGTTTAAATATTTTAACTCATGAATGGGTTTTAGTATCGCCACATCGCGCTAAAAGACCATGGCAAGGTCAAAACGAAGCAGTATCTAATGTGCAAAGACCAAAGTACGATCCAAGTTGTTATTTATGCTCAGGGAATACGCGAATAAATGGTGAACAAAATCCGAAATACAAAGATGTTTTTGTATTTACAAACGATTTTGCGGCCTTACAAACTACATCCCCAAAATTTTCTGTAACCCAAGGTTTATTTAAAGCTAAAAGCGAACAAGGTATTTGTAAAGTTATTTGTTTTAGCCCAGACCACTCAAAAAGTTTGGCAGATATGGAAGTTAAAGATATTAATAAAGTAGTTAAAACTTGGCAAAACGAATATACCGAGTTGGGTGCAAACAAAATGATTAATTACGTTCAAATTTTCGAAAACAAGGGCGCTGTGATGGGTTGTAGTAATCCGCATCCTCACGGTCAAATATGGAGCCAATCTACATTGCCAAACGAAGTAGCTAAAAAAGATAAACAGCAAACATTATATTTCAATAAAAATAAAAGTAGCTTATTAGGAGACTATTTAAAGCAAGAATTAGAAGTAAATGAACGCATTATTTACCAAAACGACGATTTTGTAGTACTTACACCATTTTGGGCGATTTGGCCTTTTGAGACTATGATTGTTCCTAAAAAACAGTTTGCAAATATTACTGAAATTTCAGAAAAAGAAAGCTTAAATTTTGCTGATGCCATTTCTAAAATTACGAAAGCTTACGATAAATTATTTGAGTGTTCCTTTCCATACTCAAGCGGCATCCATCAATCTCCAACCAATGGAGAAGCTAATAATCATTGGCACTGGCATATGAGTTTTTATCCTCCATTATTAAGAAGCGCAACTGTAAAGAAATTTATGGTCGGTTACGAAATGTTTGGTTCGCCTCAAAGAGACATAACAGCAGAACAAGCAGTAGAAAGATTAAAACATTTAATTAATTAAATATTCTTAAAAATAAAAAGTTGAACTCAGCGATGCATTTATTTTAAAGGTTTAGAATTTGTAATAGACTAATATTAGAATTATTTTTTAAGATATAAAGCCTTAGGTTTTTAACTAATTAACGAGTCTATTAAGTTTAGGTGGTAAAACTAATATGAAGCACTCAGTAGATTTTTTAAAAAATGAGCTAAATTCAGAGAGTTTAATATAAATATACCTTCTAAAGCTCTCTATTATGCAAAGTATTTTTCTTTTTATATGCTAACATCTCTTTTGTAACAACAGTTCTAAATCCCATGTGATCTGAACCCGAATCTTGAGAAACACCCATTTTAGCTGAAATTCTAAAACTCGCACAATAAGAGGCGTGACATAAAAATGAACCACCTTTCATAACATTTTCTACGCCAAAAGTATTATTTGGGCTAAAAGATTTGTCTGCACCTTTTGGGTTATTTATAATATTAGAAGTATCAAGTTCTTTGTAATAATTTGGGTTAAATAAGTCGCTAGTTAACTCCCAAACATTTCCAATCATATCGTACAAACCTATACTGTTTGATGGATAAGATTTTACTGGAGCAATATAAGAAAACCCATCTTCAGAACTATTAAAAACCGGAAAAATTCCTTGCCAAGTATTTGCATTTTTATTAAGTTTATTTAAGTCGTTTCCCCAAGTATATATGGTACTAGTATTTTTGCCTAAAGCAGCAGCCTCCCATTCTGCTTCGGTAGGTAATCTTCGGTTTGCCCACTTACAATATGCAAGTGCATCTTCAAGAGCAATATGAACTACTGGAAAATTATCTTTTTCCTCGATTGAGCTATTAAAACCTTCAGGATGTTTCCAATTAGCTCCAATTTTCCATGTCCACCATAGACCGTAATTTTTCATATTTGGAATAACATCTATATTTTCATTAAAAATCAAACTACCAGGCTGTAATATGGAATCGTGAGGTTTTGGAGTATTGGGAGGAAGGTTTTTTTTCATTATTTCCCAATCTATCTCTCGTTCAGCTACCGTTTTATAGTTAGTGGCATCAACAAAAACTTTAAATTGTTTATTTGTTACTTCGGTTTCATCAATAAAAAAACCATCTGTTTTTACCTTGTGAGAAGGCATTTCTCTATGCATAGCATATGTGTCACTTTCTTTTGCACCTTGTAAAAAAACTTTATTTTCAACCCAAACCATTCCTTCTTGCAAATTTGTAGTTTCAATTTCTATTTTATTTAACTCCAAATTTTTTGTTTTGTAATTACAGCCAAAAAAAAACAGGATTAAAAAAAATGATCTATTTAATTTAAAAAATGATGAATTCATGGGAGTTATTATATTTAAATAACGAAATTAAATAATTGAAAGAAATTTAACTAAATAACATATATAAAGGTAATAGTGTAGATAATTGTAGATGTTTTTTATAACAGATTATTAAAAGAAACTAATTTAGCAAAAAACTTAAATTAGACTATGGTAACTAAAAACCATTAAAAAATCTTATTTTTTTATTTTGGATGAGACAAAATATTTATTTTTTAAATACAAAAAACCGTCTAAATAAATTTAGACGGTTTTTAATAATTTTTATAAATAAAAATTATAATTTATCTCTTTATTTTTTATAACCATTAGAAACTTTTTTAGCACCTTTCTCTAGTTTGTTGGCAGCATCTTTAGCACCATCTTTTACAGCGTTAGCTCCATCGTTAATAGCATTTCCTGTAGTATTTACAGCATCTTTAGCACCGTCTTTTACAGCGTTAGCTCCATCTTTAATGGCATTTCCTGTAGTATTTACAGCATTTTTTGCACCGTCTTTTACAGCGTTAGCTCCATCTTTAATAGCATTTCCTGTAGCATTTACAGCATTTTTAGCACCATCTTTTACAGCGTTAGCTCCATCCTTAATTGCATTTCCAGTTGCGTCTACAGCATTTCCTACAGATTCTCCAGCATTTTCAAGTGCGTCGCCAGTTCCATCTACAGCATCTCCTACAGCATTACCAGTTGCATCTGCAGCATTTTCTAGAGCATCTCCAACAGATTCTCCTCCATCTTTAACTTCTCTACAAGAAGTAAACGTAGCGCATAATACAAATATTAAAGCAGCGCTTAATAATAATTTTTTCATTTGTTTTTAATTTTAAATTAAGTTAAGTTATAAAATTACTACTTTGAAAATTAATTTTAACATTTTAAAATCAAAATTTTTATTTTTTTTTATAATCTGTATAGTTATTCCTTTCCTTAAAATGTTTTTATATTACAATTAGTAGTGCAAAACGAAACTTTGTAGGCACTTAACATGAAATCAAAAAGAAATAGCTTCAATTATATTTAAATGAATTTGTTTACAAAATTAACCGAAGATATTTAATAGATTAATTATTGCTAATATTACAGATTATAACTAATTACGGATATACAAAAACCATTATAATAAGCTCATCTCAATTTTTTACATGCAATAATAATTAGTCATAATTTAAAAACACGCTCCAAAGGAATCCATTTCTCACCATCTTTTGCCCAAGGTAATTCTTGTTGGTAGTCCCACATCAAGTTTTCCCACTCTTGCACTTTAGGATTGTTAGCATCCATTTTACCTTTTTTAACAGAATCAAAAGTGTCATCCACTTCCATAATCATAAACATACGATTGCCTGTTAAATAGATTTCCATATCTGTAATACCTGCGTCTTTAATGCTTTTTGTAATTTCTGGCCAAGCATTACCTGCTGCGTGATATTCTTTATATTCCGCAATTAATTTAGAATCGTCTTTTAAGTCGCAAGAAAAACACAGTCGTTTTGTAGTCATATTTAATTAGAATTTGAAGATTTCATTGTGTTATAACCGTAAAATGACACCACTGCTAAACAGATTAATGGTAATATGAAAGAAAAATTAACCTCTGAAATAAATCCAAAGACTTGTACATCAGAAAATCCTGATCCACCCCAATCTAATATACTGCCTTGTAAAACGGGCATTAATGCACCACCTACAATTGCCATAACTAATCCCGCAGATCCAATTTTTGCTTCGTCACCCATATCTTTTAAAGCAATACCGTAAATGGTAGGAAACATGATAGACATAAAAATAGATATAGCTACTAAGCTAATTAATCCAGCAATACCTGATAACAATATTGCTCCTGCACAACAAATAACACCACCAATACCAAAAAGCATCAATAATCTTGAAGGATTTATTTTTTTCATTAATGCTGTACCTATCCAACGACCAGCTAAAAACAAGATCATAGCGGTAACATTAAAATAGGTGGCTGTAAGCTCTAATCCAAGGGTTTCATTTATATTATCCACGTACTGAAAAATATACGTCCAGCACATAATTTGGGCACCAACATAAAATGCTTGTGCTACAACACCAAACTTATAATTGCTATTTGAAAACAATTTTTTGAAAGACTCAGAAAGTGACATTTTATCTTCATCAGCAGTTTTTGGAATCTTAGTAAATATAATTATTGCCATAATCACCAATACCAAAGCACCCAAAGCAATATAAGGTATACTTATTATACTTAAATCGTTATCCCTTACTGCTGCTAACTCCTCAGACGTTAAGGCATTGTATGCCTCTTTTGTATAATCATCAGAACGTAATGCGCCAATTATAAAAACTTGAGCGATTATCATACCTGTTAAGGATCCTATAGGATTAAAAGCTTGCGCTAAGTTTAGGCGTTGCGTTGCAGTTTCTTTAGCGCCTAAAGATAAAATTAATGGATTAGAAGTGGTTTCTAAAAAAGCGAGACCGCAAGTTATTATCCAAAGCGAAATTAAAAAATAAGAAAATGTTGCGTTTGCTGCTGCAGGATAAAACAAAAATGCCCCAATTGCATACAGTGATAAACCTAAAATAATTCCTGATTTATAACTGTATTTTCTAATAAATAAAGCAGCTGGCAGTGCCATAAAAAAGTAGCCAAAATAAAAAGCAAACTGGACTAATGACGCTTCCATATTTGATAATTCTGGCATTACTTTTTTAAATGCCGATACCATTGGATTGGTTAAATCGTTTGCAATACCCCATAAAGCAAATAAAGAAGTAATAATTATAAATGGAAACAGAAGCTCTTTGCTAACAACTGGTATTTTTTTTGAAATGCTCATATTGACTTTTTTTAGGTTGGTTAAACATGAAGGATTACTCCGTAAGCAATGATCTATCTAAATTAACGTAGCCACCATCTACAGTAATAAACTGTCCTGTGGTGTGAGAGGATCGTTCTGAAATGGTGAATAGACATTGGTCCGCAATTTCTTCAGGCGTGGTCATTCTATTCTCAAACGGAATTTTTTCTACTATGGCTTTTAATTTTTCCTCACTATTATCTAAGGTTTTAATCCACGCATCATACGCAGGTGTCCAACTCTCGGCAATTATAATAGCATTTACTCTTATTTTATATTTAATTAAATCTACAGCCCACTCGCGTGTTAGTCCTAAAACACCACCTTTTGATGCTGCATAACCAGACGTGCCACCTTGTCCTGTTAATCCCACTTTAGAGCCAATGTTAAGAATATTTCCTTTCGATTTTTTTAAGAATGGTAGGGCATGTTTAACCACTAGAAAATAGCTTACCATATTTAATTTCAACGACCACATAAAATCGTCGTAAGAACCGTCTAAACCAACACCATCATTGACACCAACATTGTTAATAACCGCATCTATCTTTCCATATTTATCGGTAATTTTTTTAATTGAGGCTTCTATTTGATCTGGATTTGTAACATCTGTTTTACAAAAAATAGCATCGATTCCTTTTTTCTGAATTTCTTCAACATACCCAAAACCGCGATCATTTCTATCAATTACTGCTGGTATGGCGCCTTCCGCAGCCAAATGTTGTAAAATGGTTTCTCCAATACTTCCTTTTAAACCTGCTGCACCAGTTATTACAACAACTTTACCTTTTAAACCTAAATCCATATTATAAATTATAAAATTTTATAGCATTTTCTCCCATAATAGCGCTTTGTTCCGCTTTGGTGAATTTGCCAATAAAATTGGTTACTATTTCTTTTACTTGCTGATAATTGCCTGCCACTAAACAGACTGGCCAATCTGAGCCAAACAATATTCTATCTGTACCAAAAGCGTTAAAAACAACGTCAATATACTGTTGTAATTGCGCTGGTGTCCAAGCCTTATAATCTGCTTCTGTAATTAAACCTGACACTTTACAGTGTACATTCTTTTGTTTTGCTATTTCTTTTATCAATACAGCCCAACCCTCAAAAAAACCATCTTTTATGTATGGTTTTGCCATATGGTCGATAACAAATTTTTGATTTGGGAAACGTTTTACAAACTCTAAAACGCTTCCTAATTGATGCGGAAATACTAAAATATCGTAAGTAAAATTGTATTTTTCTAATGCTGAAATACCTCTTAAAAAATCAGAACGCAATAAAAAATTATGATCTGCTTCGCCTTGCACAACATGACGAAAGCCTTTTAGTTTTTTATGCTGACTGTATTTTTTTAGAACAGTATCAATAGTGTTTGCTCTTAAATCTGCCCAACCCACAACGCCTTTAATAAAATCGTGTTTAGAGGCTAAATCCAATAAAAAATCTGTTTCCTCTAAGGTTTGGTCTGCTTGCACAGCAACGCAACCGTCGATGTCATTTTGATTATATACGGTCTTTAAGTCTAAAGGTAAAAAATCACGTCTAATTACCGACATATCATCGTCAATCCAGCTGTGTTTTACAGGCTCGTAATTCCAGAAATGTTGGTGTGAATCTATAACCATATTATTTAATAAATGCGTTTAACGTAGCTTTCATACCTTGGTTTACAATAGATTCTAGTTGTTTAGAAACTTCGTTTTCCAATCCATCAATGGTTGTTAAATCTGTACCCCAAAAATCAATATTAGAAAGCGTTGCATTTGCAACTTTAGAACTATCATTAGATGTCCATTGGTTATTAAAAAATTCTAAAACAGAAGTATCATCTTTTAATGCAATTGGTGTTCCGTTTCTTTCACCTTTATAAAAGGCTATAAGTGCTGCTAAAGAAAATAATAAGTGTTTAGGCAATTCGTTTTTCCTCTTAATAAACTCTAAAACAGATGGTAAAACGCGTGTTTTATATTTTGAAATTGAGTTTAATGAAATACTCATAAGCTCGTGCTCTAAATAAGGATTTTTAAAGCGATCTAAAACATCACTAGAAAATTGTTTTAGCTCTTCATCTGGCAAATCTAACGTCGGACAAATATTGTTATACAACGCTTCTTTCAAAAATTTACCAACAACTTCATCTTCTAAAGATTCTCTTACGCGATCAATTCCGTACAAATAACCAACAGGTACTAAAGTAGTATGTGCGCCATTTAAAATACGTACTTTTCTAGTCCTGTAAGGTTCCATATTATCTGTAAAGACCACGTTTAAGCCACACGCTTCAGAAGGAAATTCTTCCTTAACCGATTCTGGACCTTCAATGACCCAAAGATGAAATTGTTCACCCTCAACCACCAAATTATCTTTATAGCCCAATTCCTTGGTAATGGCGTCCATCTTATCTCTTGGATAACCTGGTACGATACGATCTACCAATGTATTACAGAAAATATTATCGTCGTTAATCCACTCTGTAAATTCACTCCCTAAATTCCAATCCTTTGCATATTGAAGAATAATTTTCTTCAAATTATCTCCGTTTCTATCAATCAGTTCACAAGGAATTACAATTAAACCTTTATCTGAAGCACCTTTAAAAGTTTGAAACCTTTTATATAATAAAGCAGTTAATTTGCCGGGAAAACTAGACTGAGGTGCATCTGTTAATTTATCTTTTTCGTTATAAGAAATACCAGATTCCGTAGTATTAGAAATAACAAACCTTAACTCTGGATTTTCAGCATTTGCTAAATAAGCTTCGTTATTTTTATAAGGATTAATACTTCTTTGAATACAATCAATGATTTGGTGTTCGCTAATTGCTGTTCCATTTTTTATACCATTAAGATATAATGTGTACAAACCGTCTTGGTCATTTAGCATTTTAACCAAACCTTGGTCTATAGGCTGTACAACTACCACACCACCATCAAAATTGGCTTTTTTATTCATTTCATGAATCATCCAATTGGCGAATGCTCTTAAAAAATTACCTTCACCAAATTGTATAATTCTTTCGGTATAGGTATTTACTGATGCTGTTGTTCTGTTTAACTCTTTCATTTTTACTTCTAATATCTTTTGTCTTAAGACCACAAGTCTCAAATCCTTTTTCTCTTTAATTTAATTACTTATTTATAAAGAAACGCCTCTTTTCCAAGGTATAAAATCATTGTTTCCGTGTAAAACAGCTTTAGAATCTACCTCGCCACTCGCCACTTTAATAACGTGGTCTAGAATTTTTTCTCCCATAGACTCAATGGTATCTTCTCCTGTAATAACCGTACCTGCATTGATGTCTATAATATCATTCATCCTTTCAAATAAATTGGTGTTACTAGACATTTTTAAAACTGGTGCTACAGGATTACCTGTTGGCGTCCCCAATCCGGTAGTAAATACAACCACATTGCAGCCTGAACCTACCAAACCTGTAGTAGATTCTACGTCGTTACCTGGTGTGCATAATAAGTTTAAACCAGGTTTTGTAACCTGTTCTGTATAATCTAAAACTTTAACTACTGGTGATGTTCCGCCTTTTTTGGCAGCTCCAGCAGATTTCATCGCATCTGTAATTAAACCGTCTTTTATATTTCCTGGCGATGGATTATTTTCAAATCCAGAACCTACAGCTACTGCTGCTGCGGAATAGGCACGCATTAAATCGTAGAATTTTTTTGAATCTTCTGCGGTTTCGCAACGGTTAATTAGTTCTTGCTCTACGCCATTTAACTCTGGAAACTCTGCTAATACTGGACTTCCGCCCAAAGCCACCAATAAATCTGAAGCATAACCTAAAGCAGGATTTGCTGAAATACCCGAAAACCCATCAGATCCACCGCATTCTAGTCCTAAAACCAATTTATTTAATGGTGCAGGTTGACGTTTTATTTTATTAGCTTCCGTTAAACCTATAAAGGTATGTTTTACTGCTTCTTCAATTAAATGTCTTTCGCTTTCGCTTTGTTGTTGTTCTAAGTAATGTACTGTTTTTGCACAATTTGGATCAATATCACTGATTGCTTGTTGAAGCATTTCTATTTGTGCATTCTGGCAACCCAAACTAAAAACGGTTGCTCCAGCCACATTAGGATTGGTAATGTAACCTGCCAATAATTTGACTAAAACTTCTGAATCTTGACGAATACCACCACAACCACCATCGTGTTTTAAAAACTTTATACCATCAACGTTAGGAAACACTCTATTTTTAGAAATTTCCTCTTTTGTGGTAATAATTGGTGTATTTAAAATGTCTGTTGTAGAGGCTCCAGTTTTGTATTGCTTGATTAAAGCAGCTGTATCTACCGCAAAATCTTTTTTAGTTTCGTACCCTAATTGTTCTGAAAGTGCGCCTTCTAATACATCTAGATTTCTGTTTTCGCAAAATGTAAGCGGTATAACTAACCAATAGTTAGCGGTACCTACTTTGCCATCTGCTCTATGGTATCCCTTAAAATTTCGGTCTTTAAAATTTGAAGCATCTGGTGCAGCCCACGTAAATTTTTCTTTAGAATCATTAAATTCCGCGGAAGCGTGTTTAACATTTTCTATGGTAATTGCTGTTCCTTTTGTAATAGGCAATACTGCTTTACCTATTAAAACACCATACATAAATAGCTGGTCGCCAACTTTAAAATCGTGCAGCGCAAATTTATGTTTTTGCTTAATATCTTCCTGTAACGTAAAGGTCTGGCCAGCAACATCCACAAATGTATTTTTAGGCAAAGGTGTGATGGCAACAATAATATTGTCTTTTGGGTCTATTTGAACGTAATTTTTAGACATTGCTTTTTAATTGAATTTTACGGTTGCTTTTATAACGCCTGTTTCTGGTTTTGTCCAGCTATCAAAATTTGCAATCATCTCTGTAAAACCGACTTCATGTGTAATAAACGAATCTGTTGGAAACTGATCTAAGACATTAATAACATGCTTAAAATCCTCTTTAGTTGCATTTCTACTGCACATTAAGGTTAATTCTTTGGCATGTACTGCAGGATGATTGTATGTTAAATCACCTTTGGATAAACCAACAAGAACAATACAACCTCCAGGTGACATAAAATTAGGGCAATCTTCTAGTGCAAATCGGTTTCCAGAAGCATCAAAAACAGCATCGCATAAGTCGCCATTAGTTATTTTTAATACTTGCTCTACAGCAGTTTTACCAGCTAAAACCGTATAATCTACACCAATCTTTTCTTTTGCATAGGCTAGTCTGCCTTCATTAACATCTACAGCAATCACTTTTGCTCCTGCTATTTGTGCTAGTTTCATTATACCAATACCAATGGGTCCGCAACCAATGACCGCTACAATGTTGTTAGGTTTTATGCCAGACCTTCTTATGGCATGTGCACCAATTGCAAGCGGTTCTACAATTGCCATTTCGTTATCACTAAGGTGGTTTGCTTTTAACAGTATGTTGGTAGGTACTGTAATTTGTTCTTGCATACCACCATCACCATGTACGCCAAGTACTGTAATATTAGCGCAACAATTTGGTTTTCCATTTCGGCAAGAGATGCATTTACTACAACTAATGTAGGGCATAACAACTACCTTATCACCTGCTTTAATATTATTTTCATTATCTCCTATTTCTAAAACTTCAGACGCTAATTCATGTCCTAAAATTCTGGGATAGGTAAAAAAGGCTTGATTACCGCTGTATGCGTGTATGTCTGTACCACAAATACCTACTTTATTAATTTGTAATAAGGCTTCATTATCTTTTCTTACAGGTGCTTCTTTTTCTTTTAAAAGAAATTCTCCTGGTTTTTCACAAACTATATACTTCATATTCTAATTTAAAATGGTGTAAAACTTATAAGAGTACCTCTGTTAAAGACGCACTCTTATGACTAAAACAAATCGAAAGAACAAAGTTTAATTCTTCCTATTTATAGGGTTAACTCTAAAACAAAAGCAAAATCTCCAGGCTGTTCTGATGGCATTTCAACCGTTAGACCATTAGCATCTTGCGACCATTTTAAAGTAGCATCACTACCTAACATTTTAACGTTAGACACTTTGTGAGCTGTAGATTTAACAGATTTTATGGTTACGCTATCGTTGTCTGGCCAAGCCATCATTATAGCATACACCTTGTTATCTTTTTGTGTGAATCTTATATCTTGACCAGTAAACTCTTTATTACCACCCTCAGAATGGTGACCTGTACCAACCTCTGTTGGGCCTTCTCCAAAAACCTCCCAATATGTGGTGTCATAAATAGCTTCACCATTTATATCTAACCAACTACCAATTTGTAGTAAGATTTCTTTTTGATCTTCTGGTATTGTTCCGTCTGCTTTTGGACCTACGTTTAATAATAAGTTTCCGTTTTTAGATACGATGTCAATTAAATCATCCACTAAAGAATTAGCTGTTCTAGATTTCCAATTGGTAACATGCGACCAAGAGTTTTTACCAATAGAGGTATCTGTTTGCCAAGGTAACTTTCTTATACCTGGTAATTTTCCGCGCTCTAAATCGTAAATAACCGTACCTTCTGGAAAGGCTTGTTCATAGAAGTTTTTATCTTGAAGTACCACTTCTTTTCCCCATTCGATACCTTTATTATAATAATAGGCAGCTAATTTTGGACGGTATTCTCTCCATTCTGGCGTGTCTAACATAAAGTCAAACCACAAAATATCTGGTTGGTAATTATCTATTAGGTCTTTAGTTCTTGCCCACCATTGCTCTTTAAACTCTTCTGAAACAGGTTGATTTAAATCTTTACCTTTTTTAGAATATAAATCTGCAAATTCAGGATCTGTAGTATCAAAATGGTCTTTTTTATTGTAGAACGACCAGTTAAACGCATAATGAGAAGAGGCTCCCATAATCATACCCTTTGCACGCCCTTCCTTCATTAACTCACCTAAAATATCTCTTTTAGGACCCATGTCTGCAGCATTCCAACGTGTGGTGTTAGATTTATACATCGCAAAACCATCATGATGATCTGCAACCGGAACGACATATTTTGCTCCTGCTTTTTTAAATAAATCTATCCACTCTCCAGCATTAAATTTTTCACCTTTAAACATAGGTATAAAATCTTTGTAGCCAAACTCTTTTAATTTACCATACTTTTCTACATGGTGTAAATTAACACTAGATGGCCCCATTTTTTGATGCTTTAGTTCCGCAGTAAAAGTTGCCGAATCCATATACATGTTTCTTGGATACCATTCTGATCCATAAGCAGGCACTGAATACGCTCCCCAATGAATAAAAATTCCGAATTTTTTTTGATTAAACCATTCTGGGTCTTTGTAGTTTTTTTTAATGGACTCCCAATTTGCTTCAAACTTTTCAGTTTCAGTGGTATCTTTATAAATTTCTTTTTTTTCTGTTTTACACGAAAGAGAAACTACTATTATAACTAAAATTAAAATAAGACTTTTATAATTCATTTTTAATGGTTTTCTATAATTTTGATTGGATTAAACAAAGAAAATTTTATTCTGTGATTTTTTTATAAACTAATGTTTTATTTTATAGAACAGATGGCTAATTTTCTTTGTTTTCAACATTTAAAATCAAAGAGCTTAAATGTCCACCTTTGTCTGGAAAAGTAATATTTACAATGTTATCTCCTGATTTTAAGTATTTAATATCAAAAGGAATACTTATAACGCCAAAGAATAATGTTCTACTTGCCTGATCATATCCAGCCCAATTTTCTGGCACTAAAATTTCTTTATTATTTACTGTTATTTTTGGTTTTTTACTTAAATTATGATTTCTACCTATTCCCATTTTCAAGAATGCACGACCATTTGAAGTTGTTTTTACGTTGTTAAAATTAAATGTTAATGCTTGGTCTTTTTCAATAGTTTGCAAATACGAATCTGTATAAAAATTGCGCTCTGTTATTGTATTTGAAAACTGAAAATCGTGAAGATCACACTCAACAATTACTGTTTCGCCAGGTTTTAAACTAACACTTTCAATGCTATCAATATCAGTATAAAATACTAGTCTTGGAAAACCAGTAGACGTAGTATATAAACGTCTTAATGTAATATTTTTTATATAATCTTGACTATCGTTTAAAAACGACGTTTTTACTTCTTGGTTTTGGTCTGTTAAGTTATTAATAGCAACATAACCTTTCCCTTTTTTTACAAAAGAATGAATTTGAATATCAGGATTATTAGAAGCCACTTCGGTACGTTTACCTTCTACACCTTTCCATAATTCGTAGAATTTTTTAAGATGCGTAAAACTATAAGTACCGTCTTCTTCTTTCTTTTTTATAACCCACGGATAAGGATGTCCATCTGGGTTTCCTTTTTTATTATTGTAAAACCATGTTGCTTTGGCTGTAATAAATGGTATGGCTTTAACTAAGCGATCTGGCTTGTCTAATAGTTGCATTAAAATTTTATTATAAGCAATTAAACATGTTCCGTTTAATTCTGGCGAATAAGGTTTACCTACTAAGCCTTGAGCTGTAAAGCCGTATTCTGAAATTAAATGCGGTTTTACCACTTTCCATTTCTTATAACTATACGCCTCAATTAAATCTAAAATTGCTTCAGAATTACTTCCTGAACGTAAGGTAAAGTCACCTTCTACGTTTCTTCCATCGTATATATGAGTTGCAAAAAACTTCATACTCTCTCCTGCCACATCCATAAAAGTTTTCATTCTGGTGTTCCAGTACTCAAAATTATCTTTTTCTACTTCTGGATATGCTGAGGCGTAACCACCAACTTGCATGCCTGGAATTTCTGCATGTACTTTATCTGCTACCGCTTTAAAAACTTTAGACATTTCTACTATAACCTCTGGTGTTTCTGCCCAAGTCTCTACATAATCTTTTGCGTGGACAAAAGGCTCATTCATTACTTCGTAATACTTAGGAGTTATGGGATAAGCAGTCTTTAAATAGGCAACATTATAGGCTGCAATTTTATCGTAGTCTTTAAAACTATATTGAAATGCATCTCGTGGATGATCTGTAATTACAAAGTCTGCAGTACCAAATTCTTTAAAAAGCGGACTTTTTTTTATATTTGCATTGCTCCATTTTGCTCTCCCTTCTGCTTCAGATATTGATTGAAGTTCAGTCTTAGATTTTTTAAAAGGTCCTGGGCCACCAAAGGTTCTACCATATTCAATGCCTAAATTATTATATAAATAATCTGCATCCGAAGACAAATCCCAACTGGTATAAGAATCGTGCATTGCAAAATATTTTTCTCTATTTAATTCACTTTCTCCCTCTATAAATTTTTGTGTTTTAAAATCTATAGTTACTTCGTTTTCTTGTGCAAAAATTGCTGTAGACAGCAATCCTAAGACTAATAATATCGTAGTGTTTTTCATTGTTTAAAATTTAACGAATTTATAATAATCGTCTGTATTTGTAATTGCATAATAACCGCCTTTTGGTAAATCGTCTATTACAATAGAATTAGTGTTTTTAGCTTCTTTTATAATTTCACCTTTCAAACTAATAATCTTAATAGACTCGAAGGACAAATGTCCAGGTAATGTGATTTTAGATGATGTACTGCTTGGAAAAATAGTAACGTATTTTTCTTTTAAATCATTCAAAGTCAATACTTTTTCTGCCTTTGTAAATTGAATACCCGATATTTCTTTACTTACAATATTTTTATCTGGAAAACCTTCGCCTGATCCAAAATATAGCACATACCTGTAAGTGTTACCTACTGCAGGTCGTCCTGCGGAAATAGTTGCTTTTACAGCACCTTCACCTGGTTGTAATGTAATATTCTTACTAGCAGCAATCCACTTTCCTCCATTCCACAAGGCTATTTGTAATAAGCGTTCTTTACTAGCTTTGTAGTTAATTTCGAATTCAATTATATCTGGACTTGCCAAAGACGTTGGTGTGAGTAAAGAGAACGAAGCATCATCTACAATTGGGGTTTTAGATTTTACAATCTCCACATTTTTTATAATAGAATTTGCTTTTTCGGTTTTCCAATCACCTCCCTTTTCTCTTACAGAAGCTACAATGCGATAACCTGTTCCAACTCTTGGTTTATTATTTGAAGTTAGTTTAAATTGAAAAACACCTTTACCTTTTTTTACAGGAACTGTTTTACCAGTCCAAAATTTATCTGGTCCGCCTGAAAGATCCATAGCTATGTCTGAGTCTTCTTCAACTTCATAACCCACAAAAAAGGAGTATGAACTTTCGCTTGTTAATTTTATTGGCACATCTTTAACAAATAAAATTCTATTTTGTGCACTAATACTAAATGAATAGCAACAAAATAAAAGGAATACAAATGTTTTTAATGTCTTTATTTTTATGTTCATTTTTAATTTTATTTATATTTATAAATGTAATTTAGTTTAACTAAATATCTTTCTTAATCTTATTTAAAATTTAATTAACAATTAAATCTTTACTCTATAAATTACACAAAAGCCGTAACAATTAAAAAAAACTATTAATAGAGCAGCAAGAATTGTTAGCATAAACTTTTATTATTTGGAGTTGTAAAATAAATGATAAGTAAACCAAATAGAATAACAGATGTCCATAATAGAAGAACAAATGTTTTGTGACTATTTTATAAAACCTTAAAAATTGAAAATGAAAAATATCTAAAAACCATTTATAGTATTAATATGGTGTTTTTTATCCTTCTCCTCTTTAATAAATAATTAGTTTTGAACATACTACATTAAGCAAAATTATTATGAAAAAATTAATCTTATTGTTTTTGCTATTTGTTTTTTTTATTGAGTTAAAAGCACAAGCACCAAAACCCGAAGTTGGTTTTAGATGGGTTTTACAAGAGCAATTCTCTGATGAATTTGATGGTAACACTTTGGATACTTCTAAATGGATGAACAGTTTTTATACAGGATGGCAAGGTAGACCACCAGCAAAATTTGAACCATCTGCAGTAAGTGTGCTAAATGGCACAATGCAAATAAAAAGTGGAAAATTAGTAACACCGCAAGGTAATTATATTATGTATGGTGGTGCAGTCACTTCTATTACAGAAGCTGCACATTATGGGTACTATGAAGTTAAACTAAAAGCTTCAAAAATTGCAATGTCTTCTACATTTTGGCTTTCTAATAGCAAACAAGACTATACGCCTTCTAGCTGTGTAGACGATAAATATAGC
>Ga0209828_1000452_pt1 | contig 39264 bp, 36 predicted proteins | sample MaitaG_FD_187429 | JGI IMG/M metagenome (GOLD analysis project Ga0209828, IMG submission 187429) | Marine algal microbial communities from Maine, USA - Maine_Asex2 metaG (SPAdes) (version 2) | ecosystem: Host-associated > Algae > Red algae > Unclassified | place: Maine, USA | collected 2015-01-05
GTAGCTTTTTTCTTAGCTGCTGGTTTGCGTTTCGCTGTTGTCTTCTTTTTAGTAGCTTTTTTCTTAGCTGCTGGTTTGCGTTTCGCTGTTGTCTTCTTCTTTAAAGCCTTTTTTGCTCTTGCAGAACTTACAGCTTTCGCTGTTGTCTTTTTCTTAGTTGGTTTTTTCTTTGTTATTTTTTTCTTTGCGGCCATTTGTAATTCCTGTCGTTGAGATGTTGGTCGAATTTCTTTCGGCCAACATCTTAACTTATTAAGAAGTTATTAGTTATATTTCTAAAAAAAATTTACACAATAGAAAAAAACGACAAACAATTATTAAAAACTGTTTGTCGTTTTACGCATGTGTTGGCCCTCCGTGAAACGGTCTGAGCGAAGCTGAAAATACCGAGGTATCTAAAATAAAAAAAGATCCCCTACTTTGCAAAAGCTTTTTCTAAAAGTTCACTCTGTTCTTGTTTGTGAATTGTTGCAGAACCTGTTGCTGGACTACCAGATTCAACTCTGCTTATTCGACGAATTTTATGAGTAGTTTCATGCTTCTCATATAGGCGACCCTTTATTGCATTCCAAGCACCCATATTCTCTGGCTCTTCTTGCAGCCAAACAATTTCTTTAGCATTGTTAAATGTTTCTAATGAATCGTTTACCCCGTCAAAAGGCCATGGATAAAGCTGTTCTACACGCACAATGGCAATATCATCGATTTCATTTTTAGCTCGATGTTGTATTGCTTCTGCTGCAATTTTGCCAGTTGCAAAGATTACCCTTCTAACTTTTTTAGGATCAGAAATGACGTCATCCTGTAAAACTTCTTGGAAAGATCCAGAAGTAAAAGCTTCAATTGGGGAACGAGAATACTTGGCTCTTAAACCAGACTTAGGTGTAAATACAACTAATGGTTTTGAGTTAGGGTTTACAATTTGTCTACGCATCAAATGGAAGAACTGAGCAGATGTGGTTACATTTGCAACTTGAATATTGTCTTCAGCACAAAGCAATAAGAATCTTTCTACTCTTCCTGATGAATGTTCTGGGCCTTGACCTTCGTAACCATGTGGTAACAATAATGTAAGACTTACAGTTTGATTCCATTTATCTTCAGCTGCAACTAAGAACTGATCAAGAATTATTTGACAGCCATTTACGAAGTCACCAAACTGAGCTTCCCAAATTACTAAAGCCTCAGGGTTTGCAAATGAGTAACCGTATTCAAAACCAAGACCTGCATATTCTGAAAGAGTTGAATCATAAATCCAGAATTTTGAGTTATCTTTTTGAGCTCCTCTAAGTGGAGTGTATTCGATTCCGTTTTTGTAGTCGTGTAATGTGGCATGTCTGTGTGCAAAAGTTCCACGTCTTGAATCTTGCCCGGCCATACGAACGGAAGTGCCTTCAGACAATAATGTTCCCAAGGCAAAGGCTTCGCCAAGTGCCCAATCAACTTGACCATCGTTCCACATTTCTTTACGGGCATTAAATTGTTTAACTAAACCAGGGTGGACTGTAAAATCTTCTGGAGTGGTATTTAAAGCTGTAAACACTTCATCTAAAACAAATCTATCAACTCCTGTATCAACATGAGGTAAAACCCCAACTGGAGGCGGGGAATGTTTAGCGAGTATGCCTTTAGGGGGAGCTTCTTGTCTGCTCTTATCTAAAGCTAATTGCAGTCTATCGTTACATTTTTTAATTTCTAAATCGATATCTTCTTGAGTTAAGCTGCCACGTTCAACTAGAGTCTTTGCATATATCTCTCTTGAAGATGGTCGCTTAGATATCTTGCTGTACATGATTGGCTGAGTGTAACTAGGGTCGTCACCTTCGTTATGGCCGTGGCGTCTGTAACCGATCATATCGATTACAACATCTTTATTAAATCGCTGTCTGTAATCGAAAGCAATTTTAGCGACGCGAACACATGCTTCAGGGTCATCAGCGTTCACATGAAAAATTGGGGCTTGTACAGTTTTTGCAACATCAGTTGAATAAGCAGAAGATCTAGATTGGTGCGGAGCTGTTGTGTAGCCGAGCTGATTGTTTATGACAAGGTGAACGGTTCCGCCAACTCGGTAACCGTGTACTTGTGAAAGGTTTAAGGTTTCAGTAACAACTCCTTGACCTGCAAAGGCAGCATCTCCGTGGACAAGAATTGGTAGAACTGGAAATTCACCTTTCTCTGATTGATCCATATGTGCACGAGTCATGCCTACAACTACTGGACCCACAGCTTCTAAGTGTGAAGGGTTAGCGGCTAACTCAGTGCTAATGGTATTGCCATTTGTGCTTGTGTGAGATCCTTCGATCCCCAGATGGTATTTAACATCTCCGGCACCTTGAACAGCATCTTGATCAACGTTGCCGTCAAATTCAGAGAATAATTTGACTGGGTCTTTGCCCATAGTGTTGACTAATACATTAAGACGGCCTCTGTGAGCCATTCCAAGTATCGCTCTTTCGAGTTCTGCATCAGCAGCACAGTTAAGAACTTCGTTTAGAATTGGTATTGCACTTTCAGCGCCTTCTAAACCAAACCTTTTTTGGCCTACATATTTTTTAGCTAAGAAATGTTCTAAATTTTCGGCTGCTGTTAGTGATTCAAATACGTGTAGTTCTTCTTCTTTGGTAAAAGGGGTTTTGAACTGCTCAACTTTTTCTTGAAACCAACGTTTTTCTTCTGGGTTAGAAATATGCATATATTCTATGCCTATAGTTCGACAATAGGCGTCTCTTAGAACACCTAGAATTGCGCCGAGTTTCATTTTCTTAGACTTGCCAACGGAAGCATAGATTGTGTCGCTACCGGTGTAAAATTCTCGATCAAGATCCCAGATGGTTAGACCAAAAGATGCTGGGTCTAATTCTTCGTGGGTTGCAATTGTTGATTCACTTAGCGGATTAGTTGTAGCTAGAAGATGGCCTCTTACCCTGTATTGGTTGATTAGTGTATTTACTGCAATTTGTTTTGCAATTTGTGTTGCTTCTGGATCAGTTGAATCTTCTGAATTTACTTGGTCGTCTCTCCAACGGACAGCTTCATAAGGAATTGCCATGTCTTCAAAAGCTTGAGCATAAAACTCGTCTTCACCAATTAATAACTCGTGGATCTTTTTGAGGAAGAAACCAGATTCAGCCCCTTGAATTATTCTGTGATCGTATGTAGAAGTAATGGTCACAACTTTTGAAATACCTAGCTGAGCTAAAACTTGTGGATCTGTAGCTTGATACTCTGCAGGGTAACCAATTCGGCCGGCACCGATAATTGCACCTTGGCCTGGCATCAAACGTGGCACAGATTGTACAGTCCCGATTGTCCCTGGGTTGGTTAATGTTACGGTTGCACCCATTAAATCATCTACAGCAATTTTGTTATTTCTGACTTTTTGAACAACTTCTTCGTAAGCTGCAACAAATTCTGCAAAGTTCATAGTCTCAGTATTTTTTATCACTGGAACTATTAATGATCGAGATCCGTCAGCCTTTTGTTGATCTACGGCTATACCTAGGTTTATGTGTTCGTTGCGGACTAGCCTTGGTTTGCCATCTTCATCTACTATGTAAGTGTTATTTAGGTTCGGGACTTCGTCAACTATGGCTCTGATTATTGCGTAGCCGATGTAATGAGTGAAACTTGTTTTTCCGCCTCTTGTTCTTTTTAAATGATTGTTTAGGACAGTACGGTTAATCTCTAATAGTTTTGCTGGGATTTCTCTAAAGCTGGTTGCTGTAGGTACTGTTAAACTTGCTTCCATATTTTTAGCAATAAGAGCACTTACGCCTTTTATTAGTTCGCCATCTTCAGAAGAACCTGTCTGAGCTTTTTTAGGGGGCGTTGCTTTGGATTCAGCTTTTGTTGATAGCGCAATTTTTGGCTGAGCCGCTGGTGAGGAAACTGGAGTAGCCTGATTTATTACAATACTTGGTTCAGGAGCTTGGCCATTTGCTGTGCCATTATTGAAAACCTCTTGCCATTCTGAAGATACAGACTTTGGATTACTCAAGTAATCTTTATAGAGCTCTTCGACAAGCCATGAATTAGGACCAGATGATGATGAAGAATTGTTGTTTGTCACGTCAGCAATTCTAGACAAATCTTAGCTAAATACCGCGAACAGTAAGCTCGAATTTAGATTTATGCTAAATATTGTCTTAATGCTAGTTGAGCTGAATTGCGATTTGGGTAGTTTGTACGTGTGATTGTTGCAACATGGAATGTTAACTCTTTAAATATGAGAATGCCTCGAGTTCAAGAATGGTTAGAAACGGTACAACCAGACGTGCTCTGTTTACAAGAAACCAAAATGGCTGATGATGCATTTCCTGCATTGATATTTAAAAGCTTGGGTTACGATGCTATTCATAACGGTGAAGGTCGTTGGAATGGTGTTGCAATACTTTCAAAGGTTGGTTTAGAAAAACCTGCTTACGGTTTTGGAAAAGGTATTGAGGTTGAGCCTCAAGCTCGTTTAATTGCTGCAACTTGCGGGGGAGTGCGAATCCATAGTGTTTATGTTCCAAATGGACGGGCTTTAGATGACGATCATTTTCAATATAAATTGAATTGGTTGGCTAATTTAAAAACTCTATTGAACGACACATGTGATGCAGCTGATGATGTGATTGTTGCCGGTGATTGGAATATAGCGCCTGAAGACAAAGATGTTTGGGATCGTAAATTTTTTGATGGTATGACGCATGTGACTCCGCAAGAACGAAAAGCTTTGGCCGATATCCAAGATTGGGGTTTGGTAGATACTTTCCGTAATCGTTATGAAGGTAAAGATAAGTTATTTAGTTACTACGATTATCAGGCTGGTAGATTTCATAAACGCCAGGGTATGAGAATTGATTATGTTTTGGCTTCTGAAAGCCTTGCTAAAAGATCTGTAATTGATTTAGTAGATCGAAACGCAAGAAAAGGCACAAAACCAAGTGACCACGCCCCAGTTATAGCTGTTTACAGCGATTGAACAGTCGTACCAAAATCTGCTGAAATGGGATAGGTGCTCATAATCACATTAGTAACAATGTTATAATTAAAAGAAAAGACGGAGACCAATCAATTTTAATGTATATTCTCGAGCTGGTCCTATGCATATAAAGTTTCTCGAAAAGTTGATATTTGGAGTCTTTACCAAATTGTTTTGACCCCGTACTTTCTGATTTGAGAATCTAGAGTTAGTAAGGGTAGGTTCTCTAGGTTGCTTTGAGAAATTAGTAAACGGTCAAATGGATCTTGATGAATATGCATGAGATTATGCACATTAGCTGAATGCCCAATAGAAATTTCTAATGGGGTTAGGCTATGTAAATCTATCCTAGAAGGTAAATACTTTTCTGGAGGTTCTGGTAGAACCAATCTACCTTTTTGATATTTTATTGATATCTCCCATGCACTAGCGGCACTAAAGTATATTTCGTTGCTTCCAGAACTTATTATTTCCCGTACCTTCCTGGATAGATTTTTGTGATCCATATTCCACCAAAGGAAGGTATGTGTGTCAAGTAATGCTTTCATACCTGATCGAATTCCTCTAGATCATCATCAAAGTTTGATTCGATTATCACAATGTTTTTGTCATTGCCTGGTTCTCGTTCTTTGATATTCTTGTCGAAAGCTGAGAGCACGGCGACTGGCTTGTCTGCCTTAGCGATAATTATTTCTTCCCCACCCATAGCTCTGGCTACTAGTTTAGATAAATGGGTTTTTGCTTCATGCATATTTACGATCACCATATTCACATATTAGACTAAGTTCTTAGCTAAGTCAATCAAGAGAATCAGCTAACTATATTACAATGCTATAAAATGATACTAAATACTATTAAAAGGAAAGTGTGAATGCGATATATCTAAATCTTTAACTGTCTGATTCTTCGCCTGCAGAATCAACATCTTTTAAAATTGCTAGGTCAGATTTATCGGAGCCTAAGTCTCTATATAAGGTATAGCCAACAAAAACTATTGAAACGGCAAATACTTGCCAACGGTATTTGGTAATAAAATCAACAACTGTGTCAATCCCGCCGCCAAATTGATTACCCAATAATCTGATTGTTACGAGCGAAAAGACCGTACCCGCAATGTTTATTGCTAAGAAGGTTCTAAACTTCATTCCTATAGCTGCTGCAAGTACGCAGATATAGCTGGCTGGGCTAATAAACACCATTACGTAAGACATATTTTTGATGAACTTTTCGCTCTCCTCAAAAATAGTTTTCATTGATTTGCTCTTCTTCTTTAGCCATTTAAGCGCTCTATCGCCGTACCAAAAACCAATTAGATAATAAAGTGGATCGGTTAAAAGCAGTCTAGAAAAACCTATTGCATAGTACGGGAGAGCTTCGATCTTGTATTTGTCGCCATTTACTAAAGCTAAATTTTTGTTTGTTGGGTTCAAGGCAACAAGGGCTTCTGGCCTATTATCTACTAGTTGAGATAGTAAGACTTCGCCAAATAGCGCTAAAGCGTAAACGGATGCTGCAATTACAACTATTGTTTTTATGATCCAGCCGTTTGGCGGTTGGTTTCTGGTGAATAAGCCAGGTTTTATTGAAGTTGTTTCCACTTATCCCACTATAGCGGGACATAAAATATCGGTGTGTATTGTGCTGTCGGATTGTATTGTTTAGACTTTGGCAATGGCCATAGAACCAACGAACCCTCTCAAAAGTTTCATAAGCACAAGAGTTCTAAAACGTGGTTCGGTTCCTTATCGAGCTATTTCTTTACTGTTTGGTAAAAACTGGCCTAAATATAAGAAGAAAACAAATGGGAATCAGATTTATTTAACATTTGACGATGGCCCAAACCCTGGAGTTACTGATCAAATCGCTGAGATCTTAGAAAGTGCCGGTCATAGAGCTACTTTTTTTGTTGTCGGAGAAAACGTTGAAAGGTTTCCAAAATTGACAAAGCATTTAGAAGCGCAAGGCCACGGCTTAGGCAGTCATAGCTTTTCTCACCCGCACCCAAGCGAAATTTCTTGGTGGAGTAGATTCAAAAATTACCGCTTAGGTCACAAGGTATTAAACAATACGTTAGATTCAAAAACTAATTTGTTTAGAACGCCGCATGGAACATTTGATTGGTGTTCACTTTTGGCTAGTGTTTCGATGAGATCTACTTTTTATTTATGGAATACAAATTCTTTGGATTGGCAAGAAAACTCAACGCCTGAAGAAATGGTGATTAACCTCGGCGATATCGAACCTGGTTCAATAGTCTTATTCCACGATGCAATTCTTGATAATCCAAAGGCTGAAGATAGAACAGCAACAATCCAAGCAGTCAAAAACTTAGTTGAGGTTTTGGAAACTCAGGGCCTTAAAAGTGCTTCTTTAGTATGATTGTTTTCCAACGAGTTTGCTTATTTAGTTTGTATAAATTAGAATCTTTGCCGGTGCGCTAGAAAGTTGATATGCGTGTTTTAGTTACTGGTGGATGCGGCTTTGTTGGCAGCCACCAAGTTGTATCCCTCCAACAAGCAGGTCATGAAGTCTTTATTGTCGATGATCTGTCCAACTCTTCGGAAGAAGTCCTAAATAGAATAGAAAAGATAACTGGAATTAAACCAGAATTTCTTAAAGCAAATGTTCTAGACACATCATTGATGTTAGAAGTCATGTCTTTTTCTGGCGCTCAATCAATTATTCATTTTGCAGGCCATAAACATGTAAATGAATCGTTGCATAGAACTATTGATTATTACCAGAATAACGTGGCTGGTTTGTTATCAATAATTCGTGCAGCAAATGGTGCCGGCATCTATAATTTAGTTTTTAGTTCTTCGGGTTCGGTTTATGGAGAAACAAATCAACTGCCAATTGTTGAATCTCACATGCACCAGCCAACAAACCCGTACTCATCAAGTAAATCTATGTGTGAAACAATCTTGCAAGATTTATGCCAGCATAACCCGCATTGGGCAGTGGCGAGTTTGCGATACTTTAACCCAGCAGGTGCCCATCCATCGGGGCTGATTGGTGAAGACCCAACAGGTTTATTAACAAACTTGTTGCCGGTTCTCATGCACGCTGCTGTGGGTAATATAGAAGAAGTTTCAGTATACGGTGATAACTTTAAAACTCCAGATGGTTCAGCGGTGCGCGACTACGTCCACGTCTGTGATGTAGCTGAACAACATTTGAGAACGCTTGACTATTTGCAAGAGACAAACGGCTACACAGCAATGAATATTGGTCGCGGTGAAGGAGTGTCTGTTTTTGAGATGATTAAAGCTGTCGAACAAGCAGCGGATATAAAATTAAATTATGAAATTGCTCCAGCCAGAGATGGAGATGTTTCAGCGCTGTATGGTGATACAAACTTTGCTGAAAAATGTTTAGGACCATATGAATATCAAGATCTACAACAAATTTGTGCAGATGCCTGGAACTGGCAATCACAAAACCCTAACGGCTATAAATAGAGATTTTTGAATTGATGGCAAACGTATCTGTAGTTATTCCTTGCTTTAATTTAGGAAACTATCTAGGAGAGGCTGTACAAAGTTGCTTGCAACAAAATGGTAATCAAGAAATAGAAATAATTATTGTTGATGATGGCTCTACAGACCAGACACCTCAGGTCGCAGACAGTTTTGCTGAAAATGTCAGTTATATATATCAAGAAAACTCTGGCCTAGCCGGTGCTTTAAATACTGGATTAGAAAAAGCATCAGCAGATCACATAATCTTTTTAGATGCAGACGATAGGTTAGCGCCAAATGCTTTCTTATTTGGACTCGAACAATTTGAAAACTTCCCAGAAACAACATTGGTTTACGGCGGGTTCACAAGAATAGATGAAGCTGGAAAACTATTACACGGTCTACATTCACAAAGCTGTTCTGAAGATGTTTACAAACAGTTGCTGCGTAGCAACTTTATCAAAATGCATTCAACTGTTATGTACCGAACACAAACCGTACAAAGAATAGGTGGCTTCGAAACTTCACTAGGCGCTTGTGAAGACTACGAAATGTTTTTGAAGTTAGCCAGGTTAGATAAACAATTTATTCATCACCCTGGCCATGTTGCTGAATACAGAAACTATGGCAGCTCAATGTCGAACAATTCAGAAAAGATGTTAAGCACATCGCTAGAAGTTTTAGATATGCAAAAATCTTTTGTTATTGGAAAATTAGATCTTGAAAAAGCCTGGCAAGATGGCGAAAAATTTTGGACAGAACAATACGGAGAGAAAATGAAAGACACAAAAATTGACGATTTTGATAGCTTATTAAAATTTGCTGTTGAACAAAAAAATACTGTTGTTAAAGAAATGAAACAGATCAGTAAGAGATCGCCTCAAGAAAATTTCAGCTCAGCTAAGCTAAATGTTTGGAGAAAATTTAGAAAACTAGGTTTGATTAAACCCGCCCCCAAAAGTGGTCAAATAAATTTTGGAGATCTAAGAAGAACAAAACCTTTTAATACCGATTTTGGGTTCTCTAGAGGCACCCCGGTAGACCGCTATTATATCGAGAGCTTTTTGGCTACGAATACAGAATTAATTTCAGGTAGAGTTCTTGAAATTGGAGATACAGAGTACACAGAACGGTTTGGTTCAGAGGTAGAGACCGCTGAAGCGTTACATATTTCAGATCCGCTTGCAGATTTCACAGGTGATCTTTCTGACAGCACAGTCTTGCCTGAGTCAGCTTTTGATTGTACAATTCTTACACAAACTTTACATTTGATCGAAGATTTGGAAGCTGCGATTCAATCAACTTATGATTCATTAAAGCCTGGGGGAGCAGCACTCATTACAGTTCCTGGAGTAACTCAAATTTGTTCAGATGAATGGGCAAAAATTTGGCGTTCAAGTTTTACTCAGCTTTCGTTATCAGAAAATGTTGAGAAAGTTTTTTCAGCAGGGAATTGTAAATATCAAGTCTTTGGAAATGTGCTTGCGGCAACTTCGTTGTTGTACGGAATTTCAGCTGAAGAACTAGAAACAAAAGAACTAGACATCTTAGATGAAAACTATCCAACAATAGTCACAGCTGTTTGTATAAAATAATGTATTAAGTTCGTAGTGCTCGACGCCGGAGCTCGTGGGAATATATGTTACAAATCAGATACTTTTATATTCTCTGTTTATGTTTTGAGGCAAATCTAACCCTGTATTGGTGACTATGACAAATTTGCAAGATATCGAATCGTTTTATCGTTCTGAACATTCTAAACTGTGGCGGTCTTTATTGGCTTTTAGCGGCGATCCCGAGATTGCTTCTGATGCTGTAGCTGAAGTATTTGTTCAAGCAATAAATCGAGGTAAAGCTATAAAGGATCTTAAAGCTTGGGTGTGGAGGTCAGCTTATAAAATTGCTTCGGGTCTTCTTAAAGATGCGAATACTAATCAGCTCCCAGATCTGGAATCGATTGGAGAGTTAGACTTCTTCAATCGTTGAGTTTATTGATCAACTATCAGAATTAACTGAACAGCAACGATCAATTCTTGCATTGCGATATATCGCAAATTTAAAACCAATTGATATTGCTGAGATTATTGGCACAAAAGCAGCAACAGTTCGAGTCCAATTGAATAGAGCTCATAGTCAATTAAGAACGTCCCTTAGTGAACCAATCGGAGAAAATTATGGAACCATTTGATAAAGAAATATCCAAAAAATTTGATGAGTTTAATAACATCGAAGCACCAAATCAATGGAACCGCATTATAAATGCGGCTGATCAACCATCTGACCAAAGTTTCTGGGCCCGTATTTCTGCTAATCCAATTTTTAAACGTCCGATTCTGATTGGGTGTACTTTAGCTGTGATTGTAGCTTTGGCTTCGGTGTCATTGTTATCAAATCCCGAATCTGATAGTAATTTTGCCTCGGCTAATGAAAATGAAAACATCGAGCTGAACCTGCAAGAAGAAACTGCATTTATTTATGATTCTGATGGGAATTTTGTTACAGCATTCCCAGGTCCTTCTGCGGAAAAATCAGAATTAGGGTCGCAAAACTATTTTACTGACCATGTCTTACAGGTCCTTCTGAATGACGGGGCGATACTTGGAGGAATAAGTAATGAAGAACGCTTTGAAATGGTGTTTGAACAGGGTTTGAAAATCTATACAACTTTGGATTCTGATGCTCAGGAAGCTGCGGAAGCTGCTCAAGAAAAGTTTGTTCCTAAGAATGCACAAGGCTTGGAAATGTCTCTTGTTTCAGTAAACAATCAAACAGGTGCTGTTAATGCCATCGTTGGTGGTTCAGATTTAAATGCAACTCAAGGGTTGTTTCAACCTGGATCTTCTTTTAAGCCATTTGTTTTGGCCTCGTTATTCGAAATTGGTTATCTTCCGACGGATACAGTTGATGCTACAACTCCATGTACTTTCAAGACAAAAACAGATGTCGATTACATGGTTAATGGCGTAAAATTTAAAGGCGAACAAACAGTGGCAGAGGCACTTTTAAAATCCCAGAATTGTCCGTTTGTTAGGATTGGTGAAGTAATAGGAAATGATCTGATTGTTGATGTCTCTCGTAGATTAGGGATTACAACAATTTCTGATGAATCAAAAGAATTTTTGTCACTGCCGCTTGGTGTTGAAGAGGTCAATTTGTTAGAAATCACTGGTTCTTACGCTGCCTTCGCAAACGATGGGCTGTTTAACAAACCTTGGTTTATCGAACGAGTAGAAGATCGTGATGGAAATATACTTTATGAACATGATTCGAAGAATAGCCGGGCTATTTCTGAGCAGTCAGCACGTATGGTCACCGAAATTCTAGAAGATAATGTTGATCGAAATCAAGGGATGGGGACAGGTAGGCGTGCTGGGGTTGTAGTCGACGAAATATCGCATGCCATTGCAGGCAAAACTGGGACTACTTATAATTTTACCAGTGCATCTTTTGTAGGTTTTTCAGATTATTTTACAACTGCTGTGTGGGTTGGACATCCAGATGGAAACGTCACTATCGATACCAGTTCATTGAATCTACAAGCATACGCTGAACTGGACTCTGGATCTATCTCTATCAAGAGAGGTGAAGGTGGTCTAGTAGCTGCACCAATATTCAGTGAATACATGGCTGCAATCCATGGCAACTTTGAAAGGTCAGAATTTAAGAAACCAGATCAGCTGCCAAGAACAGGTAGAAAGATTGAACAATAGATTTAGAAGTCGACAGTTCTCAATTGGTTAGTTGGTCGACTTTTGGTCTGGGTCAGGCAATACGGGCACATGGATGCCTTCTTTCTTGTCGAGTCTGCCTGCACGCCCAATAGCTGCTGCACCGTATCTATCTTTTACAGCATCAATAGCGCTGTCTAGCTTAGGCGATGACCGGTCTCCGAAATCTAGAGTTTGTTGGACTCCATTTGAAGTTGAGAGGTTGGCTAGGGTGAAGCCGATGAGGGTGAGTCTTCTTGTTTCTATTTCTGTTCGCCGGTTGAGCAGTATGTTTCGTGCAGCGTCTAAAAAAATTGGGGTGGAGTCGGTTAATTGTTCAAACGAATAAGATCTTGTATCTGAGACAAAATCATCAAATCTGAACCGCAGCACTATTGTCTTGGCAAATCGATTGCCATCTCGAAGCCGCTTAGCGACACGATCAACAAGCCCAAGTAGTAAGTTGTCAATTTCTTGAAAACTCAATTTTTGTTGACCGAGTGCTTGTTGTGATCCAATTGATGAACGACGTTTGCCTGTTGTAACTTTGCGGCGGTCAATGTTGTTTGCAAGCTCGTGTAGATGGAGGCCCGAAGACTTGCCGAGTATGTGTTCAAGTTTTTCGATTCCAGCATCTGCGACATCGCCAACTCTGGCAATTCCATGTTTTAGTAATTTGTTAGATGTTACTGGACCAACGCCCCAAAGAGCTCTTACTGGGAGTGGGTGAAGAAAAGCGAGTTCGTTTTCTGGGTCGACAACTAATAAACCGTCCGGCTTAGAAGCAGCGCTTGCTACTTTAGCCAAGAATTTGGTTCGAGCTATTCCGACAGAGATCGGTAAGCCAACTTCGTCGAGCACACGTTTGCGAAGAGTTGTGGCGATGGTCGTTGGCGAACCAACCAGTTTTTGTAGACCACCGACATCGATAAAGGCTTCATCTATCGAGATGGCTTCAACAAGTGGGCTGGTGTCGTCGAATATTTCGAATACTTCACGGCTGGCTTCTGTGTAGGCATGCATCCGTGGTTCAACTGTAATTAGGTTAGGGCAGTAGCTGCGAGCTGTGCGAATATTCATCGGAGTTTTTACACCCATTGCTCGAGCTTCGTAACTAGCGGCTAGCACAATGTCGCCACCAACAGACATAGCTTTTCCACGCAGCTTCGGGTTGTCGCGTTGTTCAACAGACGCGTAGAAAGCGTCTAAATCAGCATGTAAAATAGTGGCTGTGGTCAAACGCATGTTCGAATACTATTGTATTTGAGTAAAGTGAGCAACCAATAAGTTGTTGACACTAAATCTGGTTAGCTGACTATGGGGTGTCGGTGCCTATGTAACTCTTTCGGGAGCTGTGATTGCCCTACTTGTTTTTGACTTGGGGATGAGAGGACGAAAGAAAAACATAACAACTTCTGACACGCTTTTTTTCATTAGTTCACTGGTAGCTCGTCGATTTTATCTCAACGATCGAAGACGATAATTTAGAGGATCCTGGAGATTCTACACCCAACTGTTGAAAGTCTGGACTGGCTCCGAGTTGCATTGAAATGCCCGAAAACCCTCTTAAACAATGACTCAAAGCAGCTCAGGGTCTGTGACAGTAAATCAAACACGGAGGAGGTGGATTCCACTATTTTCTTGATTGAAGCCTTTTTCAGGGGTTGAAGAAAATAAAACTACTAAAAAACTACTACACTGCCTGGTTGGTTTAGCGGATGTATTTTGTGGGGCTCTGAAATCCCGGATTTTATCGGCCGAGTCTCCGTGTAAGGCCGAACCGGCTTTTTTAAGGTTGTGGAGTAGGCTTTTTTATTCTGTTGTGGTAGGCTTTTTTTAGTCAAGGGATTGGGTGTTGTATGCAATTTGGTCGTGGTGTGGAGCCTGTAGTTGTGGATTTGCTTTCTAGGCATAAGGTTGTTGTTCTTGAGGGTGCTAGAGCTGTTGGTAAGACTACGTTTGTTAAAAAACTAGTCTCGGATTTTGGTGGAAGTTATATTGACCTTTCAGATGGAGCAGTGTTGACTGCTATGAAGGCGAATCCGGAGGAGATATTAGAGAGCTCTTTATCTCCTGTTGTGGTAGATGAAGCTCAGTTATTAGAAGGTCTGAGTTTGCAGGTAAAAAGGATTGTTGATCGTAATGAGTCTGCCGGCCAGTTTTTGTTGACTGGCTCAAGTCGCATTAGTAAGGGTGCGCTTGGCGGGTCTGATCCTTTAGCTGGCAGGTCTGCGAGTGTGAAGATGTATCCTCTGACGGTCGCTGAGCGGTTGGGTAATCCGGTGAATGCTGTTGGGTCTTGGTTTGAGAAAAAGTTTTACCCAAATGTTAACGCTGATAAGCAATCTGGTTTGTTAATGAAACAGATTATTGTTGGCGGGTTACCAGACAATTCTGTTAAGTCGAAAGATCTATCTTTAGACGATGCTTGGATGTTTGGCCAGGAGGTTTGGCCAGCTTATCTAAACTCGGTGGTTTCATTGGCCCAAGGTAAGTACGATGTTGACCGTTCGAGGCTTATCCAAATGATAAATTACTTATCTGCGGTCCCATCCCAGATTATAAATTTGGCGAGAGTTAGTAATGATTTGGGTATTCATAAGGATACTGTTCGCCGCTATCTCGAAATTTCGTCTGATTCTATGCTGATGAACTTGGTAAAAAGTTTAAGACCAAATGCTCATAAAAGTTTGACTGCTCATCCTAAGCTCAGTGTTTTTGATACGGGGTTTGCCTGTTGGGCGGCGAAGGTGTCTCCAGATAGGTTGCTTACAACGCCTCAGGTTTGGGGTGGGCTGGTAGAAAACTTTGTATCGCTTGAATTGATGACCCAGGCAAGTTGGCTTTCTTCGGCTTCAGAAACATATCATTGGCGTCAAGCAAATAAAGAAGTTGATTGTGTGTTGGTTGGGCCGGATAACTCTTATCTTGCTGTGGAAGTTAAAGCAGCTTCAACGGTAAGCACTCAAGACGCTTATGGTATAAAAGCATTCAAAGATAAGGTAGGCGATAAATTTTTAGCTGGCATAATCATGTACTCAGGGACGGCCTGTTATCAGCTTAACGACTACACATGGGCCATGCCAATAAGTAACCTTTGGGCAGATCAATAAAGGTTAGCTCAGCTCCTGCTGGTGCTCCCAACATGTGACGTCTCCACCCTAGCGCTGCCCTGAAATGCTTGGCGGAGGAGGTGGGACTCGAACCTCGCTGCTAAAACACAGGGCGGATCGGGTGTGCGCTAATAAAACGCTAATAAAAACATTCAACAAGTTTTCTTGTTTTATCACCTGTCGATTATGAATGTGTATGGATTCCAAAATCTTGTTGGGTTTGTTGATTAGAAAGTAGCGTTCAGTGTCTTCATAAGTAAATTTTTTTTGTTGCTGAAATAGAATTCTAAAATCTCTTCTAGTGAATGAGAATAGGAGAGTGGATGATGTTAGAACTATTAAAATTATAAGAACAGTGAACAGCTTGTGCTCCTTTATCCAATTGAGAGTGAAGGCCATAGTAGTCAACATCTGAAATCTTACCGAAACCAGACTCGTTATTCATAGTTTGCTGTCACTGGTAGAACCATGATTAACCTATTTCTCAAGTTATAAGACCAGAATAAATTACATCAGAGGTTGGCTGTTCCGAGCCTTGTGCTGGTTCGATAGTAACACCCCAACCAACGGCATCAGCATTTCCTAATTCGAGCAATGTTATTGGCTGGCCGTTTTGTGGTTTAAAAAGTCCTGCAGCTGAGACACTTTGATCTGGGTGAATAAACCATAATTCATATATCTGGTCTTTATTTAAATTAGGAAGCTTGTTGCCAATAACTGCCGCTTGATTATTTATAGGGGACCACACAATGCGAATTGATCCTTCTTCGCCTTCAAGGTTTGTGACGATAGCATCTTCAGATTTTAGTACGTTTACCACTAATTCATTTGTGTTTTCAGTAGCCGCTGTGCCTATAGCCCAGCCAGCTAATCCAATTCCACAAATCAGGATAAATGATGCGACTACTAAACTCATTTTTTTGATAAACGAATAACTAGACTTTAGTTCATCAAACTCGACTCTAATTTCTGAATCGAGTTGATGTTTTTTGATTGCATTCACGATTTGTTCTTTTAAGTATTTGGGAGGTGTGATCGAAAGGGCTTCGGCCAATACCGAGACCGTTTCCCTGTGGTTTGCGACTTCTTCTCTGCATGTGTGGCAGTTTTGATAATGCTGTTCATATTCTTTTAGTTCATCAAAGCCAAGTGCGTTCAAGACGTATGGAGCCGCTAAATCGTGAGTATGATCGATCATGATGCAACCTACAGCTGTTTTCTGAGTTTTATAATTGCATCACGTATTCTCGTTTTTACTGTGCCTGCAGGTTCACCTAATTTGAATGCCACTTCTCTGTATGTATAGCCTTGATAATAGGCTAGCTCTAGTGCTTGTCTCTGAGGCTCAGTAAGGTTATTAATAGCTTTTGACAACTCAGCGTAATTAAAATTTTTGGTAGCTTCTTCAGCAACAATATCAATTGATGTTGGTTTTAGTTGGTAATAGTTATCGTCGCGCGATCGTGAGGCTTGCTCTGATCGAACTCTGTCTACGGCTCTTCTATGAGCTATAACTGCTACCCAACTTTTTACAGAACCTTTTTCGGGGTTGAATTTGTGTGCTGAACGCCATATTTCAAGAAATACTTCTTGGGTTACTTCTTCTGCTTGAGATGGATCTTGTAATACTTTGCGAGTAATTCCATAAATCAACGGAGCAACTTGATCATAAAAATCTTTGAACCCACCGATTTCATTATTTACAAGTCTGCTGATACAAACTTCGAGTTTATTTTTATTTTCGTGACAAACTATCCTTAAGTCTTTTTTATCTTGGCGAGTCTTATTCACTTTCCAACTCTAATACACATTATTGAAGTAGTCATGGTTAAGTCCAATACAAAAAGATTTTGGTTCCGAATCTATAAGAGTGTTAAAATCTTCAAGTTCCCTATCCTTATTGAAAGCTAGCGTCGTAGGCATAGTTGTAGGTGGCGTTGGTATAGGTGTTGCCGAGTTGATAGCTGGTTTCAGTAGAAACCTTCGATCCCCAATTTTTGATGTGGGTGATCGTGTTGTTGATAATGTTCCCGGATGGCTTAAAGATCTGGCCATTGAGTGGTTTGGAACCAATGATAAAATTGCATTATTAGCTGGAATTGGATTTACACTGCTGATTTACTCCGCTCTTGTTGGAATTGTTACTTTCCGACGTGGGACTAAATTAGGTATAGCGGGTGTGAGTATATTTTCAATTATTGGCTCGATATCAGCTTTAACAGCCCGAGGCGACTCCAGTTGGTGGATGATTGTGCCTTCTGTGATTGGTGGGCTTACAGGGATATTTGCACTACTTCTTATTTATAAGTTACTGAACCCTCAACAAAGTACGGTTGAGTCAAAGACTATAGATAAAAATTCTCAACAGTCAGAAATAAAGGCTGAAGATAATACTGGGAGAGTTAACGCACATAGTAGACGTAAATTCCTGTTAACTATTGGTGGGTTTGCATTCATTGCGGCGAGTGCGGGGGCAACTGGACGTTGGTTAAATGGTCGATTTTCGGCTGCTAAATCTAGGGCAGAAGTGCTACTGCCTCTTGCAAAAAATCCATTACCCAAACCACCTGTTGGTATTGAGACTGTAGGAGCAACACCGTTTTTTACACCTAATGATGACTTTTATAAGATTGATATTGCACTCACTGTCCCTCAGATACCGGTAGATACATGGAATCTTCGAGTCCACGGCATGGTTGACAAAGAAATCAATTTATCGTTCGATGATTTGCTTAAAAGGGATCTAGTTGAAAGCGATATCACTTTGACTTGTGTTTCAAATGTTGTAGGTGGCGAACTAGTGGGTACAGCTCGTTGGTTGGGTATTCGTTTAGATGATTTACTCGAAGAAGCTGGCATAAATCCTGCAGCTGATCAAATTGTTGGAAGATCAGTTGATGGCTATACCTGTGGCTTCCCAGTAGAAACACTTGATGGCAGGGATGCTTTAGTTGCAGTAGGGATGAATGGAGAAGCTCTGCCATTAGATCACGGGTTTCCAGCTCGGCTAATTGTGCCGGGGCTCTACGGATATATTTCAGCTACTAAATGGTTGACAGAAATTGAACTGACTACATTTGATGCCTTTGACCAGTATTGGGTACCTCAGTATGCTGATCGTGCACCGATAAAAATCCAGAGCCGCATTGATTCTCTTCAAGGTTTACAACGTATTAAAGAAGGGGAAACCGTCATTGGGGGTGTTGCTTGGGCTCAACCAATAGGAATTGAAGAAGTTGAAATACAAATTGATGAAGAACCCTGGGTAAATGCTGATTTAGCTGAAGAATTAAATACAACTACATGGAGACAGTGGACGTTTCCTTGGAATGCGTCATCTGGTCGTCATACTATTACAGTTCGGGCAAAAGATCGTAATGGAGCAATCCAAACTGATGAGCGCTCCGAACCTCTACCCGATGGCGCAACTGGCCTCCACAAAATTGTGGTTCTTGTTGATGCTGTATAGGTTCGCAAAGGGTGAACTAAAACCGTCTAGAAGGAAAAAAATGACAACAGGAAAAAAGAACCGTGCAAGTATCACAAAGTTACTTGCAATTTTAGCAGCTATGAGTATGACTTTTGCAGCGTGTGCAGAGGATGATCCAACTGAAACAGATACTAGTGAATCAACTGAAACAGATACTGATGAAGATGCTATGGATGATAAAGATGACGGTTCTATGGATGACAAAGACGCCATGGACGATGCGAAGGGTGAGACCCTAGGCGCATCTGGACCTGGTTGTGCTTCTGTTCCCGAAGACGGAGCTGGAAGTTTCGCAGGTATGTCTGCAGAGCCAGCAGCAACTGCAGCATCAGCTAACCCACTACTATCAACTTTGGTTACAGCTGTTACTGAAGCAGATCTTGTTGACACACTAAATGGAGATGGACCATTCACTATCTTTGCTCCAACAAACGATGCATTTGCAGCAATTCCTGAAGCAGACTTAAATGCACTATTAGCAGACAAAGATGAACTCACTAAAGTACTAACTTTCCACGTTGTTGCAGGTCAACTAAGTGCAGAAGATCTAGTTGCTGATGGTTCAGCTACCACTGTAGAAGGAACTGAACTTACTTTCGCTGCATCTGGTGATGCTGTAGAAGTGAACGGTTCTGCAACAACTATTTGTCAAGATGTGCCTACAGCAAATGCTACAGTTCACATTATTGATGGAGTGCTGCTTCCTAGCTAAGTTGCTTTAAATAAATATGACCTTCTAATTGTTTCTCTCCTAGGAAATATTAGTAACAATAAAACTGAAAAAGGCCTCCGGTGAATATTTAACCGGGGGCCTTTTTTTAGTTTTGTGACTTTGATATCTTGTAAGGTGCAAGGCTTAGATGCAACGCTCACAAGGGTGCTGGACTTAATTTAGGTTTACACCATTAGGTATTCAATTGTTATTTAGGAGTTTTTAGCGATTTAAACGAAGACAGCGCACGCTCTCGGCTCATTTTATAGTTAACAATGAATTCAGGATACGAAACGTTGTGCTCTTCGATAGCTTTTGTCAGCTTTATTGGATCATGAAGTTTGTTTGCAGGTATTGGTTCAAGTTCGGGGCACATTTCTTTGATAAATTGTCCTTCTGAGTCAAATCTTTTGCTCTGGCTAAAAGGGTTAAAGATACGAAAATAGGGGACTGAATCGGTTCCTGTAGAAGCCGACCATTGCCAACCCCCATTATTGGCTGCGAGATCTCCATCAATCAATTTCTCCATGAAGTACTGCTCTCCTAGACGCCAATCAATTAGTAAATTTTTAGTCAAGAACATGGCTGTGATCATTCGCAGGCGGTTATGCATCCAACCAGTTTGATTGAGCTGTCGCATTCCCGCATCTACTATTGGGTAACCTGTCTCCCCATTTTTCCAAGCAGTTAACTCCTCTGAATCTGATCGCCATGGAATATTATTCGTATACTCTTTAAAGGGTTGATTCATGGATACTTTAGGGAACCCAACTAAAATGTGGATATAAAAGTCACGCCAAACTAACTCTGATATCCATGTTAGGGCTCCTTGACCAGTGGGTAAGTCATCTGATCCGTCCAGAGCCATACCAAGACATCTTCTTGCAGAGAGAACACCAGCAGCAAGGTAGGGTGATAGCAAGCTAGTTCCTTTCTGCATAGGAATATCGCGGGTATTGTCATATTTGGAAATGCCCACACTGAATTGTTTGAGCTTGTCCCAAGCAGCCTTTTCTCCCGGCTCCCAGAATTCAGATATATTATTTAAAAATTTGAAACCTGAAATTTCTGTAGGAATTTTGGACGATTCTACTTCTATCTCTGCCTGTTTTTCTGGTTTCGGAAAAGTATCACAATAATCTTGAAATTTTGTTTTCCATACTTTTTTATATGGTGTAAATACTGAATAGTAACGCCCATCCTTGGTTTGTATTTGATCTGGGGGAACTATTGGGCGATCATGAAATTGTTCAGCATCAATATTTTCTGCTGCACAAAGATTGGTAGTATCAAGATCTCTGCGAGTTTCATTTACTTCATACTCTTTGTTGAAAAATAACTTTGAGCACGTATTTTCTTTTGCCGTCGAAGTAACTATTACAGAAACTTCTTGAAAAGTATTGCACTGTTTAATTAAAAGAGGGATGTTTAGTTTGCCTAGCTCTTGGGATAGCACCTCTAGATTCTGTAACCAGAAATTTACTTTGCAGTTGGCTTCATTATGTTGAATCCACTGTTGCGGCGTGATAATGAACAGTCCGACGACGCCATTGGTCGCAAACTTTGCTCCATGGTAAAGCGCTGCATTGTCATTGATACGCAAATCGCGTTTAAACCAAACAAGTGATCTCATAGAATAATAGCTTAATCATATCTAATAATAAGCGAAGTTACGATGGTTGAGTCTTGGTTGGTTCGGGGTTCTTTCACGATTAGTGTTGGGGTATAGCAATATTAGGAAAGATAAGTGTATGAATAGTTCAAAAGAAACTCCTGGCCGTGATAAATCTACAGCTTCAGATAAACTGAACAAAATTTTTAATCATAGCGGGCCTTATATTTCAGTTTATATGGCGACGTTACCTTTAATTCCAGACGGAGCTGATGATATTAACGGTCGTTGGAAGGAGCTTCGTAAAGATCTTGAAACTAGAGGTGCTCCTCTTGATGGTTTGAACGCCATAGAAGCTCGAATTGGTTTACAAGGGCCCGAAGATACTGCGGGTATATGTGTAATTGCGGCAGCCAATGGTGCAACAGTTGTAGATTATGGTATGGAGCCACCTCGTGCTGATGTTGGCGTAGTAGATACATTACCTTACTCAGCTCCGCTGATGGAGTGGCAGCAAAGAAGAGTTCCCCATCTTGTCGTTACTGTTGATGACAAAGGCGCTGATGTGGTCTCTTTTGGTTTGGAGAATTACACAAACATCGATTCTTATAAGGGTTCTTATTCTGAGCTATTAGAACCAATAAGTCAGCATGCCAAAGCTTTAGAAGCTAAGTTAATTGTTTTAGCTGGAGATCCTAAATCGATAAAGACATTGGCAAATGAACTAGTTTCTCATGTTCCGATGAGTTGCCGAATAGTAACCGAATCAATGGATAAGTCTGTTGAAGATTTATCAGAGGCTACAGTAAGCTACGTTGGTGACACTGTAGCGAGAAAAACTATCAACTACCTGAATGAACAACAGTTTTTAGCAGAACATGATGCAGCTGTAGATGGTACAGCTGACACAATCAAGGCACTAGGTGAGGGAACTGCTGAAGTTTTGCTTGTTCACGATGACCCTGCAGATCAACGTCGTTTATGGCTTGGAGTGTTGCCTTATGAGATGTCTTTGGAAAAACAACCCGGCTATGAGCTGCAAGCAAGAGTAATTGATGCTCTTATCGCCAGTGCGGTCCTGCAGGAATTAACAATTCGTATTATACCTAGCACAGGTGAACAAGGTCCAGACGACGACATTGCTGCGCTGACCAGAACAGACCCAGAGCCTCCTTCGTTTTAGTTCAGAGCAGTAGCTCCAATACAACGTATAGATAAACAGTCTGACTGTGTGTTTAGTGAAATATGTAATCATATTTGAGTATTTATGCTAACAGACTAGTCAACTAAATTAATTAAGGCGTTTAAGCGGTTGAGTATTATGATTTGTACATGATTCGGTTTGCAGGATTGATACTATTTGGGCACCTTTTATGACAATGTCTTTTGTAGAAACTGAGAATACAAATCCGCAGTTTTCTGCCGTATATTTATGTTTCTTACCTGAAAATGGATCTATAGCATGAGCGATCGTGTCTCCGGCATGGACAAAGTCATTGAGCTGTACTTTTAGAGATATTAAATGGTCGCTTTGGGCTTTGTACATTTTTCTGTGTTCATCAGTAATAATGAATTGTTGCTCGTTTCTTTTCTGTTGCCCTTCGATGCAATCAAATTCGATAAGTATGTTTAATATTCCCTTTAACCCTTCTTCTAGAAAGGTATCCCAGAATTTTAGCCCTCCTCCAAGCTCAACTGTTACTACTGGCATATCAAATCTTCGCCAAGATTCTATAGCCAGCATGCCTTCATTGCCCTCACGTTGAAGCACGATTTTGGTACCGAACACTTTTCCCAAGTCTAATGTACAGCCGTCTGTGCACACCCCACTTGAATCTATATGAACTCTAGTGTGTGGAACTAAAGCCGTGGTGCCACCGGCATCGTGACAATCAATTCCAAATGAACATTTTTGTATTACTTCCTTTAATAATGTTTCTGCTACTTTGTAAGAATGACTATTTGCAGAGCTATGGCCGAAAGCCCGATTTAAATCAATATCGTCTTCTGGAGCTCTGCGAGTTGAGTTCAACAATCCAGAAGGGTTCAGAACGGGCAAGAAGATAAGGGTGCCTTTTAGATTGTCAATATCTATGTTTTCTTTTACTTTAGTTACAAGAGCAGGCCCGTTTATTTCGTCGCCATGCATGCCGCCAGTAATAAAGCCGACTGGACCTGCTTGTTTGCCTGTTGCGATGATAACTCTAAGTGAAGTATCGGTGCCGGCCACGTCTATTTCACCAGACACAAATTCTCCAGGTGATGCTTTTAATTTACCTATCTGTAAGTTGTTCATTCTAAGATCATATCGCTATAACAATGTAACGATAAAAATATGTCAGCTTCACGAACAGAATTTGTAGCACATAATATAGTCTGAACTGGCTATTTTAAAATTCGAATACTAGAGTTTAGGTGTGATAAGTGTTCGTTATATTGTTGATGATTTACCTGCATCAGTAGATTTTTACTGCAACTACCTGGGGTTCGGTGTGGATATGCAGCCCACAGAAGATTTTGCTCGGGTTAGTAAAGATAATTTGCAGCTGTATTTAAACACTCCTGGAACTGGTGCTGGTGGTAAAGCTGGCGGCAACCCAAAACCTGGAGGTTGGAACAGGATAAAGATCGAGGTAGTCAACCTAGACTCAGAAATTGAGCGTATGAAAAATAAAGTTATATTTCGAGGCGATATTGTCGAAGGTAGGTCTACAAAACAAATCTTAGTTGAAGACCCATCAGGAAACTTGATTGAGTTATCGCAGAAACTAAATTGAAAAGACAAGCCATGTCTGAGCTATATCCTCTAGAAAGTCCAAACAAGGTTCGCTTCGAAGTAATGCGAATGAATTGGAAGAATCTAACATTTATACATTGGCCTTTCGAAGCAGAAGTTATACAAAAACTTTTGCCGGAAGGCCTTACGGCTGATCAATTTGACAGCAAAGTTTGGGTTGGTTTAATCCCTTTCCAAATGGAAATTCGAACACCTGGAGCAATACCAATACCTAGAGAAGGGTACTTTCCAGAAACCAATGTTCGGACTTATGTTTTAGGGCCTGACGGAACTCCAGGAGTATGGTTTCTTTCACTAGAGGCGGGTCGTTTCCTGGCCACTGCAATTGCTAGGATAACTTACGGCCTTCCTTACTTTTGGGCTGAAATGAACGTAGCTTCTGCAGGGAACATTTGGACGTACACATCTAAGCGAAAATGGCCTGGTGAAAAAGGCAAAAGATCTGAAGTTGTAGTCAGCGTTGAAAAAGGCTCCATAATCCAAAAACAAACTGAGTTCGATAAATACTTAACAGCCAGATGGCGTCTCTATTCACTTTTCGGGAATCGTCTCTTATACGCACCTGTTAACCATGAACCTTGGCAACTTGAGAAAGGAAATATTGAGTATTTAAATGATGAACTAGTGGCCGCAGCAGGTCTAGATACTCCAAATGAAACGCCTGTAGTTCACTGGACAAAAGGTGTAGAGGTCCGCATTGGTCGACCAAAGAAGGCGTAATTGGATCGGTTGCAATTAACCTCCAACAGATTTATCTATTTAATTGATTATCTAGGACAACGAAGTTGGCAAGGAAAGTATTTCTAAACCACAACCATCAATATAATGGTTGCAACGATTGAACGTGCAGACCATCCAAATGTTCTTATCCAGTTCGATTTAACTAAAGCCTGTATTATTTTTGGATCAAACTTAGAGCTCAATTCTCGATGTTTGGGAACCTGAATCAGTATCGTGCTGAGATGGATAAAACCGAGAATAAACAAACCCAAAAGCGACCAAAAAATACTTAGACCACTATCTCGCCATATAAGAATAGATATTGCAGCAATTCCTTCCACCAACATAAGTGGACCGACTATCCAAGATGTATAGCGTTTATGATCAAGTTCATAAGAAATAAAATCTGCCTCACCTATTTTTAAAAACAACGGATAATGTACGATCTGCACAAACCAAATTAAGCCTGACATCATGAAAGTAGCTGCCATATGAAGAACTACTAAATACAGAAATAAAGAATTCACTGATATGAATTATATGCAAGTTTCACGTTTAGTCACCTAGTAGTACCTTCAGCCATATGAAAATCATACAGACATTTACATAATAATCCTTCAGACTTCCTAGACGCTAGGTTCTGTTAAAAAGAGTCAGCAAAAGCAAGCCGGTTCATCTCCGGTCGTCAGAGTTCCATAAGTTTTGAATAAAAATTTTGTCGTGAGCCAAAAAGTTACTGTTGTCTACTTGCTCTAATATTTGTTCAATGATGTCTGTTATTGGATCTTGAGGTCCAGGGAGATTCCTTCTTGATGTTTCATTGCTAAGTGACTTTAGAACTTTCACCATAGTTGCTGCAACTTCGCAGTCTCCAGCGCCGTAACGACGAATTTGGTCGAATGCTGCGTGGAGATATTCGCCATGGGTAAGGTCGGACCTAACAATAGTTCGGCTATTTTCTACTCGATGTGCTGGAGCGATAGGCCGTTCCCAAAGAGCCAGCATTATTACTGAAAGATGAACGATTATATCATTGGCAGTATTTGGATCGTTAATCCCTGGGGAGAGAGCACGCAACGCTATATCCACAAGCTGTAGGATTCCGAATCCAATATCTTGCTGCATAGTTCTGGTATCGCCCAAAGCTACTGAAGACCGGATCTTGGTAATGCATTCTTCATCTGGTGATGGCCAAACCCACATAATCGCAGATTCAGGCAACACAAAATCTCCTAGAGCTACAGAAAAATATGCTGTCGAACCTTGCTCAATTAAGCTAAGAATAGCATCTTCATCAATTTGTTGGACCCAACCAGATTCTGAAGAAATTACCGGAGTGGCAGAGTCCGGTACGGAAATAACAGCTTCAGAACTATCAGCTTTTGGCACTGGAGCAATGGCTGGGCTTTCAATCGGTGAAAGTCGATTATTTTGTTCGATTAATTTGGTTGTTTGAGTCGAGATATTGTTAGCAACGCTTCCGACTCTTAAACCATCTGCCATGTGGTCAACCGACCGCACAACTGCTACTAAGGAAAGAACTCCAGCAATGAGAGCTAGAAGCACTGACAAATGAGGTGCAAGCTCTTCGTTTTCACCAAAAGTTCTTGTTTCTTTTAATATTAACAAGCAGTAAACAGTTGTACCAAGAACTATGCCAATAGTTATCTGTTGAGTTTTGTCACCAATCCAATAGCGCAAAGTTCTGGGTGAGAACTGCGAATTTGTTAGCTGAACGGCCACTAGCATTAAAGATAACAAAAGAGTAATGGACGAAATCAGTCCACCAGCAATAGCGGACAAAATCAAACGCCCACTACCAACTGTTGTTTCAAAATATTTGGGAAGATCGTCGTCGGCTAATTGTCGGTCGATCCATAATATCAACTGACTGAAACCGATAGAGCCAGCTACAAACAACATAGGTACAAATAAAATTCGGTGTCTCGTTTGATCTAAGATTTGTCGAAGGCGAACAACTTTAAACACTATCTGATCCCACCCCTAATACTTAAGTCGACTTCTCCTTGCGGAACTGCAATATCTGCTAGCATTTCATTACCTGCGGCTTCCAATGCTGTTTGGATTTTCTTAATCGCCTCATCTCTGATTAGTCTACTTTCGTTTTGAGCTGGTCCAGCCCAGAACCACGAATCCATATGACAATTTGCATTGCGATCACTTAACCCTTAAAAAGATAAACTGTAATAATTCCGCTAACGCAACAGTGCTAGATTTGTACTAATCTCCACGCAAAATTTCACTTTCTATAAGTGAATACAAGTACAATTTCATAAGCCATCATAGTGCTACTCAACGATATGCTTAAAGTCAGATAAAGATAAGCACGACATTTAAAGGATAACTTATGCCCCAATATAACTATGAAGAAAGCATTGAAGTAGAAGCCCCTATAAGAGCCGTGCGTCACCAGTGGACTCAGTATAAAAAATTCCCAGAATTTATGAACGGTGTAGAATCTGTGGAACTATTAGGCTCTGACAAAGTGCATTGGAAAGTTAAAATTGGAGATGTAACTAAAGAATTTGATACAACTATCTTAAGTGAAAAACATGAAAATAAAATTGTATGGACATCTGAAAATGGCCCCAGCCACAGCGGAACTGTCGAATTCGAAGAAATATCTGATAATAAAACAAAAGTATTTTTACAAATGGACTTTGATCCAGAAGGTTTTCTAGAAAATGTAGCGGACAAGCTAGGCTTAATATCGACCGCTATAAAAAACAATCTTAACAATTTCAGACAACTTATGGAAACACTGCCACCTAAATCATACAAATCATAGGACTGCGAATTAACTAATACTGCTCTCCTATTTATGTTGTCCAGATATGATGATCATCATGGATAAGGTTTTAGTTACTGGGTCTACGGGCTATATAGGCGGAAGACTGATACCTCATCTACTTTCTCAAGGCGAGAAGGTGGTTTGTCTCGTTCGGCTTAAATCATCGATTGATAGGCCTTTTAGCAAAGACGTAGCTGTTGTGAATGGCTCTGCTGATAACGTTGATGAGGTTGCAAACGCTGCTCAAGGTTGCAAAATTGCGTATTATCTAATTCATTCGCTTGGCTCTGAAAACTTTGAAGAGCGAGACCGGCTAATGGCTGAAGCATTTAGAAAAGGGTGCGAGGCTGCGAACGTAGAACGTATTGTCTATCTTGGCGGACTTGGAGACGAGAATGATGATCTTTCTGAACATCTGAAAAGTAGACAAGAAACTGGAAAAGTGCTGGCTTCAGGAAATATTGCCGTTACCGAATTACGGGCAGCAATAATTATAGGTTCAGGTAGCGCATCTTTTGAAATGCTCAGATCTTTAACAGAAGTCTTACCAATAATGACCACTCCGTCGTGGGTTAACAAAACACGTTGTCAGCCAACAGCAGTTGATGATGTTATGGATGCTCTACTAGCCGCCAGACATCGCACTGAAAATGGCCATGATGTTTTAGAATTGGGAGGACCTGATGTTGTTACCTATCGAGAAATGATGGAGATATATGCTGAGGTGGCCGAGTTGCCTGAGCGTAAAATACTAGGTTTGCCTGTTTTGACGCCTCGTCTTTCTTCATATTGGGTGTCTTTAGTAACTCCTTTGCCAAATACACTTGCAAAGCAGCTAGTTGGCAGCCTTGTTAACGACGTAGTTGTCACTCAACATTCGGCAGCGGATGCACTAAACCTTAAGCCACTCGGTTTTAGGCAGGCAGTCCAAAAAGCTTTAGCTATGGTGGAAGACTTGGAGATTCCCACAAGCTGGAGTGGTAATGCGAGTTCAGATTTGGATGCTACGCCTGATGTTGACGATCCAGACTGGTCGGGTGGCAAAGTTTTTGAAGATATGCGTGTTGCAAAAACAACGGAGGCCACTGCAGAAGAAATCTTCGATATCATTTCAAGCCTTGGCGGTAAGCGAGGTTGGCTCTCAGGCAATATATTTTGGCGAATTCGTGGTGGTATTGATAAAATAATTGGTGGTTCGGGTTTGCGCAGGGGGAGACGTCATCCAACCGATTTAAAGGTTGGTGATGTAGTTGACTTCTGGCGAGTGGTTCGTTTGGAGCCAAACGAACATCTTCGACTTCTCGCTGAAATGCGACTTCCAGGGTTCGCTTGGCTTGAATGGCAAATAGACACAGACAATCACTCCGGCCGTAGCGTAGTTACCCTTACTCAGAGAGCAAGATTTGTTCCTAAAGGGCTTTTTGGTCGAATCTATTGGTTCAGCCTAGCCCCATTCCATCAATTTATATTTCCCGGACTTGCCTCAAAAATAATTACACGCGCAGAAAGTCATGATTCTGGTAGCTAGTAAATAATGGCTAACTAAAACTTGGCATACAATCCGAATTTATGTGTTATTGAAACATAAATCTTTTTTCAATGAAATAATGTTTTTTTACCGGTTTTTAGAAGTTGATTGAAGGTATTGGGAAGATATTATTATTCAGACAGGAAATGAATTATGAGTGAGATAAAGCAAGCAAGAAAATCACAGATCGAACAAAATAAGCCGATTGTTGAGCAAGAAATTTTAGATAGTTTTGATGAGAGTGTAGAAGAGGGCTTCAAGCGTTTGACCCGACCGTTTGGCAACCTTGCTGCCACAGGCTTGGTTGCCGGAATTGATGTCGGTTTCGGTGTTCTTGCATTGATATATGTACAGGATCAGACTGGTTCAGAGTTGCTCGGAGGCTTGGCGTTTACTATTGGATTTTTTGCTTTATTTCTCGGTCGTTCTGAATTGTTTACAGAGAACTTTTTGGTGCCAGTAACAACTGTTGTAGCTGGAAGAGGTAATTTGTTGCAGCTCTTTAGATTATGGGCTGGGACCTATGTTATGAATCTTATTGGTGGCTATTGTATGGCTCTTTTGCTTGTGGAAGCTTATCCAGAGCTTGATGAAACTGTTGTATCATTGGGTGAGAAAATAGCGAGCCAAGGCATATCAGTTCAGTCATTTACGCTTGCTGTATTGGCTGGAGCGGCTATTACTTTAATGACTTGGATGGTTCAGAATGCTTCCTCTGAAGCTGGCCGACTTCTGGCGGTGGGTGTTTTTGGATTTCTTTTAGGTGCAACTCATATGAACCATGTTGTTGTTATTTCGATCAAGATGTTCGCCGGCCTTCATGTTGGTGGGGTCCAGTATGGCTATGATGATTGGATTGCACTTTCTTCTTTTTCGGTACTCGGCAATATGGTTGGCGGGTTGATGTTAGTTACTGTGTTTAGATTGTTTCAAGTTGGAGGCCCACACATATCACGGCAACGACGCCTTTCAAATAAGTTCCAGGGCTAATCAGCAAGTTTTTAATTCTTTTAATCTCGCCCATCTGCAGATTTTGGCGAACACGAATACATCTTTATTTGAAGGAATTTATGATTGTGTCATGGAAATTTGTTCAGCTATTGAGGAGTTAAAGTCTGCGGTTGGAGTGGTTCGTCTGAGGTTAGACATAATTGTTATTTTTAAAGTCGACTTAGCAAATGGACAAAATCACTTGATGTCGCAACCTAGGCGCTCTACTACCGAAACGGTTGTCATGTTTTTGTCTGAAGTCAGAACCAAGAGTTGCAGGTTAAGGTTCGGTGTTTGTTGACAGTGTCATGAGGTCGAGCCATTTGATTAGGCGTTCGCGTTCTTTTATGTTTGTTCCTGTGCCTGGTAGATAAGATGTTCGGCGTGGTTCGCGATCGTGCCAAAATGTTCCAGGTTTTGCATCGCCCCCGTTGGCTGCGAGCCATATCATTGTGTCGGCTCCTTGTTCTGCTGACCGTAGTAGTGGGCGCATGATTTTGCCGAAGCCGGGTAGTCCTGCGTCGACTCCGGCTGTTGCCACCCATCCTGGATGCATTGAATGCATGATTACTTGTGGTGCCCATTGTGGTCCGAGTAATGTGACCATTTCTACTTGGCCTCTTTTTGCTTTTGCATAAGCCACGGCACCTTTGTATTCAGATTCTGATACTTCTATTTCGTCGACTTTTAGGCCTTGGGTGTACATGCCCCCTGAAGACATAAATAGCACACGCGCACCTGAGGTTAGATTGGGTCGCAGTTTCTTCATTAAAAGGTAGGGTCCGATTAGGTGTGTCGAGAGGGTGAGTTCGGTTCCTTGTTTATCGGTTCGGTAATCTGAAGTTAACGCTCCAGCATTGTTGATCAATATGTCAATTTTGGCGTCTAGCTCTGATATTTCTTGGGCAAAGTTTGTGATTGATTCAAAATCTCCGGTATTAAGGCTATGGCCAGTACAACGGTTTGTTGTTTCGATAGTTTCGTTCATTTCTTCCGCAGCTTTATCTGCTCGTTTTTGTTTACGCGAGGTTATATGGACTTGCGCCCCGAGTTTTATTAGCCCCTCAGCTGTTGCTTTGCCGATACCGCTGGTTCCACCGGTAACGATAGCTGTTTGGCCGGTTAAGTCTGTTGTAATTGGTTTCCAATCGAATAGGCGGCTGCGTGCTGAATAACCTAGATTTGTGAAACTCCCAACGATTGTTCCTTCGAGAGCGCTGTCGGCAATGGAAGCTAGCGAAGGTATTTTCATGAGATCTTCTTTCCTTCTAATGTTGTCTCTATACCAGCTGCGGCTTTGTCACCGATGCGGTTGAAGAACATTTTGAGATAACTATAATAGGCTGCAAAGTGAAATTTAACACTTTGCAGCCGTTGAGTTGGTCAATTTTTTTATTACGGTCGGCTAGGATTAATAAAGCGTTCTAAAGAATACAAAGCTGTAGCCTGAGTTGGCTTCTAATGTAAGTATTTATAAATTGAGCTAGGTGCCCGATAGTAAACAATGACGTATTGCTTGGCTTTATATACAAGCTGTTGAATTGGTTAAGAAAATTAGCGGAAAAGAAGGTAGGTTTCAACAAGAAATGGCTGAAATAGAAGTATCAAGTGAGCTTTGTTATGAGACTTTTGGGCGTACCGATATGTTGTTGAAAATTGCAGTCATGAATACACAAGCTCAAACAATTAAAACAGAAGAGATAAGAATAGATCCTCATCTAAATTTTTTAGAGCTTGATCGCAAGCCTGGTGAGAATAGATTAATTCGTTTAAGCTTGCAAACCGATACACAATTTGTCATTTCATATAAGGCAACAGTTGATTTAAAGCTAAATTTAGAAAAGCCAAAAGACTTAAGAGAAACAGATATTTCTATGCTGCCTGAGTATGTCTTCAAGTATTTAAATCCAAGTAGGTATTGTGAATCTGAAGAGCTGACCCGACTAGCGTTGGACACATTTGGTGATATGCCAAAAGGTTATCTGAGGGTCCAACAGGTCTCTGATTGGGTTAACAACCATTTATCTTATATTCCAGGCAGCTCGAACTCCTCGACAACTGCTCAACAAGCTATGCTCAATAAAAAAGGTGTTTGTAGAGACTATGCACATCTAGCTATTTCTCTTTGTAGAAGTTTAGGTATTCCAGCTCGCTATTTATCTGGTTACGCTGTGAATCTTCAACCACCTGATTTTCATGGGTTCTTTGAGGTTTATTTGGATGGTGCTTGGTATCTATTTGATCCTACGAGGCTAGCTTCAACAGATAAATTGATAAGAATAGCAACAGGGCTGGATGCCGCAGAAACTGCTTTCAATACTATTTTTGGTTCTGCGAATTTATTATATATGAACGTTTTGGCAGTTGATTTATCAAATCAAGATAAATCTCAGGAACAGTTTGTCAATTCAAATCAGCTGGCAGTTTCAACAATGAAATAATTCATAAATAATAGAGGTGAGTAAATGAGGTGAAGTTTCGATGGAGCACTTTTTGCAAATTTAATCTATTTGAAGTGTCTACAGATTAGATATGGTTAGTTTATTAATTTGCCTGACGTCTAGTTATATTAACTTATTTGAATGTTCTATTGAATATTTAAATAAGAATATTTTGTTTACATGTTAGAGAAATTCAATGGAGGAGTGACTTATGTTTATTCAATTTGAGACAGAAAAAATAACAACCAAAGAAGTTGTTAGTAAGTCTCAAGAGTTTATCGACTCATTCTTAGATCTTTTGCCTCGGTTGGCTTTTTCTGTTCTTATTCTGATTTTGGGCTACTTGGTTTCTAGGCTAATTCGGTCAATTCTAGTTAAAACTCTCAAGGGTGGGCATCCTCCAAGTTTTGTGAATGTTATGACTAGGTTAGTTGGTTGGATATTTTTAGGTGGAGCTACCCTTGTAGCAGTGACTGTGCTTTTGCCTTCAGTCAAGCCGGTTGATTTGCTTGCTGGGCTGGGTTTCTTCTCTGTCGCTGTTGGTTTTGCTTTTCAAGATATTCTAGAAAATGCTTTGTCTGGTGTTTTGCTTCTTTTTCGTCAGCCATTTGAGACAGGTGATCAGATAGAGGTGCAAGAACAAACTGGCACGGTTGAAGCAATAACGATCCGTGAAACGAGAATAAAAACATTCGACGGACAGCTTGTCATCATCCCCAACCGCGATGTTTATAAAGGTGTGATCAGAGTACAGACCCATTACAAGGATCGTCGACTATCTTTTGTTACCGGTATTGCATATGAAAATGATGCTGAAGAGGCTTGTTCAATTATTGCTGAAGCTATTAGTCAAGTTGAAGGGGTTGCCGCTAGCCCCAAACCCGAAGCATTAGTGAATGAACTTGGTGTCTCAACAGTTAATATTGAAGTTAGATTTTGGGCTGGTCCGGCTCAACATGAAAGCAGAATGGTCTTAGACACTGCTATTAAAAAAGTTAAGCGAGCTTTAGATCATGCGGGCATTGAAATGCCAGCAGATATTGTAGCTTTACAAGCTACTCCTAGTTTCAAAGCTGCTTTACAAGGCGACGGGGATGTGACCCCTGGAGGCGCAATGAGGTGATCCTCGGGCTGGTTTAACACCGCCATCCTCAGAGTCACCTGAACCCCAACACCACAATAACAAACTGTCATCCTTATTCGTGCTTGCAAGCCTTGACCCAGGGATCTCCGAATAAATGGCTTTAATAATTTAAGAGCTGTTTCTTGTTCAAAGTATATTGTGTCTAATATGTAAACTTCAGGTTTCTGTTTGCTTCTGTAAACTTTAACCGGTTGATCGTTTGGTTGCTTTACAATACTCGCCACTGTAACTTAGAGATTGTGTGGTTGCGTGCACTGTTAATGGCTCGCTGTGATTTTGTATAGGAAGAAGGGCTTGCAGATGGGAACGATCCGTGTTCCGGCAGAACTCAGGATTAGAGATCCTCAGAAGTTGGCACCATTAATTGGGCTAAGTGCGCTTGAAGAAGATCAGCCTGGTACAACTCGTGTTGTATGCGGCAAAGGTTTCCGTTACATAAATTCTGATGGCATCACGGTTAAGTCACCCGAGCGTGACAGGTTAGAATCATTGGCTGTGCCACCTGCTTGGACAGATGTTTGGTTTTGTGAATCTGAGCAAGGTTATTTGCAAGCCACTGGCCGAGATGATGCTGAACGCAAACAGTATAAATATCATCATCTATATCGATGTTTACGCGACTTGCAGAAATTTGCAAGGTTACGGTACTTCCCCAAAGCCCTGGTTAGTCTTCGTGAAACTATAGATAAAGATTTACAAGATCGGTTACCTGGTACTAAATCTTATGCAGTTGCAGCGGTTCTTCATCTTATTGATGTGGGTCTTGTTCGAGTTGGGAATGAAACCTCTGCCGATGTTGGCCACTATGGAGCAACAACACTGAGTCAGGATCACGTAGAAGTATCTGAAGATGAGGGTTATGTGATGTTAAGTTATATTGCGAAAAGTGGTAAAGAGAGAGAAGTGTTAATTGAAGATGATCAGCTTGTTGAAGCACTTCAGTCTTTGGTTGATAAAGACTCTGAACATTTGTTTTGGTACAACGATGATTCTGATTCTAAACAAAACATAAACTCTATGGATTTGAACTCGACTATAGCTAAAATTGTTGGTCCAAATTTTACAGCTAAAGATTTTAGAACTTGGGGTGGCTCTAGAGCTGCTTTAGAAGCTCGAATTAATGGTGCATCAGAGGTTGAATCGGTAGATGCTGCTGCTGAGGTTCTTGGCAATACACGTTCAGTTGCTAGAAGTTCATATGTGTATGAACCCATATTGGAAACGCCGCTAACAGAGTTGCAGGACTTATGGAAGCGAAGCAGGTCTTCACGTTGGATGCTTAGAGCCGATAGTGCTCTAGCAAAGTTGTTAAAAAATACACATGCAAATATTTGGCCACCAAAAAATTTCTCTGATGATTAGTTCTCCTTAGCCACATTGTGTGAGTCGCTCAAGAGTCAGGTCGAAATTGTTTAAGAAGGAGTTGACATAGTTGCAGTTAAATTAAGATTCTATAAAACTAAAGTTTCCTAACTGCATTTTTTATGGCTTCTAAATCTTTCTCGGTGTCTGAGTAGTCGACCATCACATCAATTAGATGAACCCCAGGGGTATTTATTGATGATTTTAGTATTGGCTTCAACTCATCAGCACTTGAAACTTTATGTCCAAATGCTCCAAAGCTTTTAGCAAATTCTACATATTCGGGGTTACTATAATCTAAACCAAAGTTTGCCAGACCCATATTTGACTGTTTCCATTTGATCATTCCCAATGCATCATCTCTAAGAAGTATTATCACAATGTGCAAATTTAGGCGAATTGCAGTTTCTAGTTCCTGACAGTTCATCAAAAAACCGCCATCACCACAAATCGCAACTACTGTTTTTCTTGGATCACATAATTTAGCCGCTATAGCTGCAGGTAAACCTGCTCCCATAGTTGCTAGTGCATTGTCCAGCAAAATTGTATTCGGGTTAAAGGTTTTATAATTGCGGGCAAACCAAATTTTGTACATTCCATTATCTAATGTGATTATCGCCTCGTCGTTTAGTGAACTACGAATATCGCTAACCATGCGCTGCGGATACATTGGATACCGTGCGTTTTCGTTATTCTGTTGGTGTTTATCAGCGGCTTCTTTAATTCTAAAAATTTGGTTATGGTCCCAGCTGGCTTGGCTAGTCAGCCCTTGGCTGATCTGTTTGATGCTGTGGGTAATATCTCCGATAACTTCAACTTGAGGGAAATAAATTTCATCGATATTGGCGCCTGAAAAGTTAATATGCAAAACTTCAGTTCTATTTCTTTGCATCAAGAATGGTGGTTTTTCTTCGATCTCATAGCCAACATTTATGATAAGGTCGGCTGCTCTGATAGCTTTATGAACATAGTCGCCCTCCGATATAGCTGCATTGCCTAGAAAATAATCACTTCTCTCATCGATTACTCCTTTAGCCATCTGTGTTGTAATAAAGGGAATTTTAAACTGTTCGACAAAGGCTCTTAAAGCGTGGCAAGTTTTTTTGCGTAAGGCACTCATTCCAACTAACAGAATAGGACTTTGAGCATTTTGTATTTTATCTACAGCAACTTTAATTGCTTGACTATGGGCTATTGGGCGACTTGTGTAATTAACTGGTATTGGTGATTCGTTAAATTCTTCATCTGCTATATCTTCAGGTAACTCAAGGTGTGTTGCACCTGGACGTTCTTGTTGAGAAATTTTGAATGCACTCCTGATCTCGGATGGGATTTGGTGGATACTTCGAAGCTGTTTTGAGTATTTGGTGACTGATGACATCATTGCTACAACGTCTAGAATCTGAAATTGTCCTTGATTATTTGTCTTGATAGGTTTTTGACCTGTGATCATTACTATTGGCATACCACCCAACTGGGCATGAGCAGCTGAAGTTATTAGGTTTGTTGCCCCTGGCCCTAGTGTGGCTAAACAGACACCAGCTTTGCCGGTTAAACGTCCATAAGTGGCAGCCATAAAGCCGGCTGCTTGTTCATGGCGGGTAAGGACAAATTTAATATTTGACCTAGAGATAGAGTCAAGAAGTGCCAGGTTTTCTTCGCCAGGTATGCCAAAGATGTATTCAACTCCCTCGTTCTCGAGACACTTAACAAAAAGATCTGAAGCTTTCATAAAATAATATTTCCAGTCATTTTAACTCCTAATTCTGCCTCATTTAACTGTGACTGTTTTTGCGTTCACAAATTCTTTGATGCCTAAATCTGAAAGTTCTCGTCCAAACCCGGACTGTTTAATACCTCCAAATGGCAACCGTGGATCAGAGGTAACCATATCATTTACAGAACAAGAGCCTGCGTTTAGTTGATGGGCCGCAATTTGTTCGCCGCGTTCTTCGTCCTGTGTAAATACAGCAGCGCCTAAACCATAGATAGTGTCATTGGCGATTTGAATAGCATCAGCTTCATCAGTTGCTTTAATAATTGCTGAAACTGGGCCAAAGGTTTCTTGGTCATAAACTGGCATACCTTTTTTAACGTTGCTCAAAACAGTTGCTGGATACCATGCTCCTGGCTTTTCAGGAACTTCACCACCTAGTAGAAGCTTTGCGCCTTTAGATATGCTTTTGGTTACTTGATCGTGTAGTTCATTTCGCAAATCATCTCTAGCTTGAGGTCCGTAATCTACATCTTTATTATGTGGATTACCCATAACTTTGTTGTTAATATTGTTGACTAACATTTCAACAAATTGATCGTGAACTTCTTCAGTCACAATGAATCTTTTGGCAGCAATACAACTTTGGCCACCATTAATCATTCTGCTGTCTGCACAAATCTGGGCTGCTAGTTCTAAATCTGCATCATGTAAGACAATGTATGGGTCGCTACCACCTAGTTCTAACACACATTTTTTTAATTCCTCACCAGCTTTCGCTGCAACTGCAGACCCTGCTGGACCGCTACCGGTTACTGTCACGGCACGAATTAAGTCATGTTCAATTACTTTAGCTACCCTATCTGACGGCAAAACCAAAGTTGTGAAGAGCCCTTCGTTTGAGCCGGCTTCAGAAAAAATTTCTTCAAGAGCCAGGGCACTACCAGTTACATTTGAGGCATGTTTCAGCACTGCAGTATTTCCTGCCATGATGGCTGGTGCAGCAAATCGCATTACCTGCCATAGCGGAAAATTCCATGGCATTACAGCAAGAATTACTCCAAGGGGTGTGTGATGAATATAGCTTTTAGTTTTTTCAGTATTAATATTTTTATCTGCTAGATATTCAGCTGCATGGTCTGCATAGTGTCGGCAAACCCATGCACACTTTTCTACTTCAGACTTACCAGCTGTGACGGGTTTACCCATCTCGTTCGCCATTAAGATGGAAAGTTCTTCAGATTTTTTCTCCAGTATTGTGGCAACTTTCTCAAGTAGTGTTGATCTTTCGGTGAAAGGTTTCTGAGACCATAGCTTTTGTCTTGCATCTGCTTGCTCAATTTTTAATTTCACAGTATCAAAACTAAAAACTTCATATGTTTGGAGTGTTTCTCCATTAGCTGGATTCGAAGTTGTAATAAAGCTCATATTTATCCTTCTCTTTTCTGATAAGCATAGCCTTAAAGTAAAGTTCTAACAGTTAAAAATATTTCTGATATTTGATTGAAGTAGTTGATTAATAGAAGGTTGCCACATAGATTTGAATTGAGGTTCACGCCCGTTTAAAATTCGTTAATTAAAAGAGACAAATCCGCTAATAAAAACTTGCTTAAATTTTCTTGTCTAATCAAGATTCGGTTTTGATAGATTTGAGAGGCAACAGGAACTTTGTGATCAATGATTTAAGCTTACCCAACAGTTCACAAAGAAATCGAGAATGATCTAGAAAGCTACTGTATCTGTCATAAGGTTTTGTTAATGTAAGTGGCTGGGTTAGGGTAGTAATATGGAAACATTGAAGGCATTGTATTTAAATTGTTCTATTAAGTATGATCGTGCTCAGTCAAGAACTCAGAGGCTGATTAATAGGTCTGTTGGTATCATGCGTGATGAGGGCGTAGATGTAGAATCGATTCATGCTTTGGACTATAAAATTGCTTTTGGTATGGAAAAAGATCTGAAAGATAGTTCAGATGTTGAAGACGATTGGCCATTGATTCAGGGCAAGATTATGGCGGCTGATATTCTTGTGCTTGGTACTCCGATATGGCTTGGTGTGAAATCTAGTGTTGCAACTTTGGTTATTGAGAGGATGTATGCATACAGTGGCGATAGGAATGATAAGGGTCAGTATTTGTATTACGGAAAAACTGGTGGCTGTATAATCACTGGAAATGAAGATGGTGCTAAGGCTTGTGCTATGGACATTCTTTATGCGATGTCTCATATTGGTTATATGGTTCCACCTCAAGCTGATTGTGCTTGGTTGGGTGAAGCTGGACCTGGTCCTAGCTATGGTGATACTGAATGGGGTGAAACAAAGCTAGATTCACCAGCAGGTTATGATAATGATTTTACTAATCGCAACACGACTATTATGTCTTGGAATTTAATGCACACAGCCAAAATGTTGAAAGCTAATAATGGTATCCCTGCCGATGGTAACATTGCTGATACGTGGCGCAACTTCACCAACGCTGCAGATCAAGACCCAACAAAAATCTAGGCAGTCAATTTAGTTATGTCTGAAAACAAGAATCTTGGTCTAAAATTTTCTGTAAGAGCAAGGCACTAAATGGCAATAAATCTGTTCTGTGTTCTTCATCGAAACGAGAGATATCATTTGCTGCTTCTTCTACCAAAATATTGGTTTCATTAGTCGTTGTTGGAGCGGTTTGGTTTGCTATTTCGG
>Ga0209828_1000453_pt1 | contig 39176 bp, 23 predicted proteins | sample MaitaG_FD_187429 | JGI IMG/M metagenome (GOLD analysis project Ga0209828, IMG submission 187429) | Marine algal microbial communities from Maine, USA - Maine_Asex2 metaG (SPAdes) (version 2) | ecosystem: Host-associated > Algae > Red algae > Unclassified | place: Maine, USA | collected 2015-01-05
AAATAGAGGCGGTCAAAAATGAACTAGGCGATATCATCCAAGAGGACTCAGAGAATAAAACGACTTCAATGCATATGCTCGCCAAAGCGTACTTGGAGAATGGGGATACGCATACGGCGGTTTGTCTCATGATGATGGGTTCGTAATGAAAAACAATTAATTAAAAACGGTTAACTCTAGTCAGAGAAGTACAAAACCGAGTGCTTGTCGCAGTGGAGTTAGATTATTACCCTGTCCGAAGGACAAACACCTTGAGCAACGCGAACAAATACCCTGCGAATGCAGTGAGCCATTCCCCAATCCTTTATCTTTCCAAGATTTTTTTCAAACTATTTCTCATCTCACAACCAGGTATATTTTAAAATCTTAAAATAATTCTCCTTAGCCATAGATGTTTTCTTTTTTCAATCCATAAAAGAATGATTGAACAAAAATTAAATAACCATGGTGAGAACCACGAGATTTCCCTTAGTGTATAACTATATACCTCTGATACTCTACAAGCTTCCACAAAAATTGGAAATAACTGTATTACGTCACTTTATTGTTCAATCCACACAAACGGGTTTCTCTGGTTCTTTTTCAACTAAAGATGTCATATGAAAGTCTCATTTTACGTCCTATTTATAGCTTTCTCATGTCTTCCATTTTTGTGTTTTGGACAAGAAATAAGTAGAGATGTTATTGCGTCACAGGGCTCCTATTATGCAAGTGGAAACAATGCAAGTTTAGAATGGACATTGGGAGAAATTACTGTTAATCCCACAGATCCCTGCTTTTACACGAATGGTTTTCACCAGTCCTTTCTTGCGAAAGATTGCGGCTTTAATGAACCAGAAGAAGTACCTCTCGATGAGGACTTACACATTTATCCAGTTCCTGCAAAATTTGATCTATTTATTGAGTTAGATAAAGGCTTACTGCAATTTGTCACGATCTATGACAATGCTGGTGCTCTGATTCAAAATTACACATTTGAAAGCGCTCCATATGCACAATTGGATCTGCGCTACCTCTCAGCAGGTTTGTATGTCATACACATAATAACAGACCGCAAAACATTAAACAGAAAAATCTTAAAAGTTGATTAATCAAACTAAAGGAAAATTTCCAAATACATTTAAAACATTAAAAATGAAAAAGATTTTACATTGCATAATCATCCTCATTCTTGCTGCTACGGCCAACCAAGTTTTAGCACAAAATAATGATGCATTTTCTTATCAAGGAGTACTTCGAAGCGAAGGTGGTACTATATTAACAAATCAAGATATAGCACTAAAGATTAATATTCTTAACCAAGATAATGAGATAGAATATTCAGAAACGCACAACCCCATTACAACAAATCCATCTGGAATATTTTCCATCTTGATAGGAAGAGGCGAAGTTGAAGCTGGATCCCTTTCAAGTTTAAAAGAACTGGAATGGGGAATGGAAAACTATACAATCCAAACAGAATTAGATATAGATCCAACGAATGGGGTCGAATATCAATTATTTGGAAGCTCTCCCCTTGTCGCCGTGCCTCTGGCACTCCATGCACAGACTGTCGAAGACAAAGATGATGCGGATGCAGATCCTCTGAATGAAATACAAACTTTACAGTATAATTCCTTGACAGGAGAACTCAGCCTCAGCAATGGAAATACGATAGTGCTCGACGTTTCTGGCGGTGACGATGATGCAGACCCAATGAATGAAATTCAAAGTCTCAGTTTTAATGCTGCCACAAATCTAATGAGTATATCAGGATCAAACTCCGTAGACTTAAGTAGTCTAGCCGGTAGTGCGGGAGGAGATGATCAAAATCTGAGCTTAGACGGAAATACCCTAAGTATTGAAGATGGGAATTCGGTAGATCTGACAGCATTAAAAGAAGACGACGATGCAGATCCAAATAACGAGATACAATTCCTAAGTTTTAATTCTACTACAAATGAACTAAGCCTTTCTGAAGGAAATACGATATCGATTCCTTCCGGGGGAACTGACGCAGATGCAGATCCTACAAACGAAATCCAGGATATAGAACTATCTGGAACTGAACTATCGATTACAGATGGAAGCACCGTGGACCTAATGGGTATACTTCCAGCTGGAAGTACCGACGATCAAAATATAGAGCTTGTAGGTACCGAACTTACTATTGAGTCAGGGAATACTGTAGACCTCGCGCCATTGCAAGACGGAACAGAAGATGCAGATGCAGATCCAATGAATGAAATTCAGACATTAAACTTCGATCCCATTACTAACGAATTACAGATCGTGGGAGGAAACACAGTAACGATTCCTTCAGGGGGAACGGACGCAGATGCAGATCCTACAAACGAAATCCAAGATATAGAGCTTATTGGCACTGAACTTTCAATAACGGATGGAAGCACCGTAGACTTAATGGGTATACTTCCAGCTGGAAGTACCGATGATCAAAATATAGAGCTTGTAGGTACCGAACTTACTATTGAGTCAGGGAATACTGTAGACCTCGCGCCATTGCAAGACGGAACAGAAGATGCAGATGCAGATCCAATGAATGAAATTCAGACATTAAACTTCGATCCCATTACAAACGAATTACAGATCGTGGGAGGAAACACAGTAACAATTCCTTCAGGGGGAACGGACGCAGATGCAGATCCTACTAACGAAATCCAAGACATAGAACTAACTGGAACGGAACTGTCCATAACGGACGGTAGTACGATCGACCTTGCTTCGCTTCAAGATGGAACAGAAGATGCGGATGCTGACCCAATGAATGAAATTCAAACACTAAACTTCGATCCCATTACTAACGAATTACAGATCGTAGGAGGAAACACAGTAACGATTCCTTCAGGTGGAACGGATGCAGATGCAGATCCTACAAATGAAATCCAAGACATAGAACTATCTGGAACTGAACTATCAATTACGGAGGGAAGTACGATCGACCTTGCTCCTCTTCAAGATGGAACAGAAGATGCGGATGCTGACCCAATGAATGAAATTCAGACATTAAACTTTGATCCCATTACTAACGAATTACAGATCGTAGGAGGAAACACAGTAACGATTCCTTTAGGTGGAACGGATGCAGATGCAGATCCTACAAATGAAATCCAAGATATAAGTCTTACAGGAACTGAATTATCTATAACAAATGGAAGCACGGTAGATCTTATGGATATTATCCCAGCAGGAAGCACCGATGATCAGAATTTAGATTTAGTTGGTACTGAACTTACTATTGAATCTGGAAATACGGTGGACCTTGCTTCGCTTCAAGACGGAACGGAAGATGCAGATGCAGACCCTACAAATGAGATCCAAGATATCACCCTTATTGGGACAGAAATATCAATTTCAGATGGAAGTACAATTGATTTAGCAACAATTCTACCTCCGGGTGGAACAGACGATCAGAATTTGGAACTAATTGGAACTGAATTAAGCATTGAAGCAGGGAATACAGTTGATCTCGCACTCTTGCAAGATGGCACTGAAGATGCAGATGCGGATCCTACAAATGAGATCCAAACATTAAGCTTTGATCCATTAACGAATGAACTACAAATAGTAGGTGGAAATAGTGTGACTATTCCTACAGGAGGATCAGATGCGGATGCGGACCCGATGAATGAAATCCAAGATTTAACGTATACTCCGAATGGAAGTACAATTAGTCTTTCAGACGCAAATACTATTCAGGTAAATAGAATTGCAAATGTGAGTAATAGTTCAGGTATTACGATTGATGAACTTAACAATGAAATCATTTTGGATGTGAATGGTACAACCGATATGACAATTAGGAAAAACTTTGATGGTGACGTCATGCTGGACATTGACAATGTAGATAATTTATTTATCGGCAGGGAAGCTGGCGAAAGTAATACAGGAAACGGAAATAGCTTTCTGGGTGTTAGAGCCGGCGCTGAAAACACCAGCGGATTTGGTAACACCTTTGTAGGAAGAGATGCTGGCGAAAGTAATTCTGATGGAGGACTTAACACATATATAGGCCGAAGGGCAGGAAGGGATAATGAACATGGAATGGCGAATGTAGTTATTGGTGCAAATACAGGGCAAAACATGGAAGGCGATAGAAATATATTTATTGGTTCAGGAGCAGGAGCGAATAATGCGGAAGATGAAAATGTATTTATTGGAAATTTATCAGGAGCTGATGGAGATGGTGCAAATAATGTATTTATCGGAAACTCTGCGGGCCGCGTCAACGATGGTAATAATAATGTATTTATTGGAAGCAATGTAGGTAAAAGTAATTTTGCGACAAGCATTTCAACTCTATTGATAGATGCTGTAGATACTGATTCACCTCTAGTGTATGGAAAGTTTGATCAGAATTTCCTACGTATAAATGGAGAATTACAAATTAGTGAAGAATACAGTTTTCCAACAATTGATGGCGCTGCAGGACAGGTCTTACAAACTGATGGTACTGGAAATGTAAGTTGGGAAACAGTGACTTCTGGTGGAGATGCAGATGCTGATCCAACAAATGAAATTCAAGATATAGGTCTTATTGGAACGCAATTGTCTATTACAGATGGAAGCACAATTGACTTGGCAGTAATCCAAGATGGCACTATCGACGCAGATGCTGATCCAGTGAATGAATTACAAAACTTGAATCTAGTTGGTAGTGAAATTCAAATTACTGGGGGAAATAGCATTGATCTTTCTGGGCTTATCCCATCAGGAGGAACGGATGACCAAGAGCTTGAGCTTACAGGAAATACTTTGTCTATTGAATCTGGTAACTCCATAGATTTAGGTCCTTTTGTTTCTAAATGGGGAGTGCTTGATGATGGGACAGGCACTGAAATAGGTATACTGTACGACAAACATGCAATTGTTGAAGAAGGAATGACGATAGGGAAAACGGATGGTTCGGACGGACTATATGCAGTCAATGCGATAAACAGCATGGCTGACGGTGCAGTAGCAATAAATGGAATAGCGACTGGCGATGGAGGGATTGCAGCAACGTTTCTAGGAAGAACAGCAGCTGTTATTTCAGAAGTCAATACATTAGCCGGAGATCCTGGAGTATATTACGGAATGCGATCAAACATTACTGGGCTTGGTAGCGATTCCCATGTAGGCATATCTGGAAGAGCATTTTCAGCAAATGATAATTATGGTGCTCAAGGCATTGTACACGGTGGTGTTGGAATAACAAATAATTATGGCCTGCATGGACTTTCATTTGATGTGAGCTATGGAACAGGTGCACTGATAGAAGGAAATGGAATTTTAGAGTCGACAGGAATTGTCTTAGCTTCTCAAGCAGGCAGTTTATCTGAAGGAATTATCATGAGTACAGGAAGTGGTGGTGATGCAACAGGATTATACAATGGTGTAGTGGGTGCGGGAGGTGTTTATGGAACTTACAATTACATTCAAGCCGAAACACCTACATCTTTTGCGATTGGGAATGCCACTGAGATGTATGTAGATGGTGATGTACAAGGAAATACTACCTACATAAATGAATCTGTCAATGGAGAGCAAAAATTTATGGTTGGAAATGCAATAACCATTGATGCTTTTGACAATAACTCTTTTACTACCGGCGAATATATCAATATAAATTCTCAATCGGATGAATACGTGTACGGGACAGAAACATTTGTTAATTCTAACTATGTAATTGGTAATAGCACAATAGTGAACGGTAATAATACATCGAATGCCTACTCCGCACAAGCGCAGGGGGTAGGTGTGAATGTGGCATTTGGTGGGACTGCCGGAACCAATGGAGTGACGAGCAATGCTAACTTTGGGATGATTTTAAGTACAAATCAAGGCAATGTCTCCCAAGGTTTAAATATTAGTTCATTTGGCGCTGGCTCTAAAACATATGTAAACGGAGATGCCTCCACTAGAGCAAATGCTGATCTTGATCCTGATTTAAATTACTACGATGATGAGTTTTATGCTAGCAGTTTTTCCAAAATAAGTGGTAGCTCTACATCATTCATTGATGCTGCGGTAATAGGCTTAAATACAGTAAACAAAGATGGCTTTCTGCTTGATAATTATGGTGGTTTATTCCTTGTAAATGGTGAAGGTGGCTATAATTATGGAGTCGCCGGTGAAGCACGTTGTGAAGGTAACTCATCCCGAGGAATGGGTGTATATGGGGGAGCAAGTGTCGACAATTTTGGCGTTGTGTACGGAGGTGAATTTTATGCTTCAAAATCACCTACATCTGGAGGAACTGCCATCGGATTGTATTCATTTGGTGATGATCAAGCTGGGCTATTTTCCGGAGATGTGGAAATAGTAGGTAATCTTTCAAAATCTGGAGGAACGTTTAAAATAGATCACCCCCAAGATCCTGAGAATAAATATTTAGTACACTCTTTTGTAGAGAGTCCAGAAATGATGAATATCTATAATGGCAATATCACTACAGATGCTGAGGGATATGCTATAGTAGAAATGCCAGAATATTTTGAAGCGCTAAACATTGACTTTAGATACCAACTTACTGTCATTGGAACGTTTGCGCAAGCGATAGTAAAAGAAAAAATAGAAAATGGCGTTTTCATTGTCCAAACCAACGAGCCTAATGTCGAAGTGAGCTGGATGGTAACTGGGGTTAGGAATGATCCGTGGGCACAAGACAACCGTGTAGTGCCTGAATTAGATAAGGGAGATAAACGAGGTACATATTTAACACCGGAGTATTATGGCGCTTCTGATACTCAAGGAGAACATTACAGAAATAGAGATAGACATGTTTCTACAAAGACAAAGGCTAAGGATACTAAAACCGCAGAAGATTATTTAAAAGTCTTTGAGACTGATTCAAAAAAGAATCCAAGAGAACAATCAAAAGAACGTCTTTCTGAGTTAAAGAAACGCGCTAATCTTAAACAAGAAAATTCAGCAAGTGATCTAGACGCACTTAGAAAACAATTTAACAAAGAATAGTTTGTAACAACTTTGGAGGTCTGCATTATTTATTGCACGTGCAGGCCTCCCTCTTTTTTGTTAAACTAAATTTACTTTATAATTAATTTTCCTTCCTTCGTCTCATTAAAAACCTCAAAATTATAAGCCCAACTAACGCTCCAAGTAACCAGTAATATAAGTTAGGAATACTCCCTCCATCTATCTTAGAAGTATCTCCGATAGCAACATAGCCAGCCCAAAAATATGGATGTTTTAATGAGGGTATACCAGCATTTACCATAAATTCTTCTTTGGCTTGTTTTAGCGAACTATTAATCTTTTTCTCCTCTTTAATATTTTCATAAAAGCCCAGCATCAGATTCGCACTGGGAGCATCAGCAACTTTCCATAGGGTCATTATTGAGCTTGGCACTCCTGTATAAGCAAAGGCTCTAGCCAAGCTCATTACACCTTCTCCTTTCGTTAACTTGCCCACCCCACTTTCGCAGGCACTTAGTACTGCTAATGAAGCATTCAATTCCATTTCATATAAATCTTCCGCTGTTAACTTATTTACAGCATCTGTAGGATTCGGCTCAAACAAGAAGCTGGACTGCAATGGATTATTATCGCTGATCAGACCATGCGTGGCTAAATGCAATATTTTATATTTTCCTGCTTCTTCTTTAAATATTTTTGGAGTTGTATGTGTGAATGCATCCCCACCAAACATATCTACTATACCTTGCACTTCCTTGTTCGCACCTGGCAAAGCAAACTCACCTGAGCGCACCAAACTAGCCAGAGGAGCGTTTGTGATAGTATCAAGCGACGCAATACTAGGACTATCATATTCCGCTGAAAAGCCAGCTATAAACTTACCAGCACTTTGCTTGCGCTTTTGATTTACATGCACGTTTGCCGAATACGCATAGCTCAGATTATGTCTATGCAACCATAGATTTGCATCATCCTCGCCCTCATACATGAGAGTTTCAAATGGTATTTTAGAAAAGCGCCCATCCGGGGAAATAATTAATTCCTCTTTAAATGCAATTCCTGCATCTTGTATTTTACTGAGGAAGGTCGTATAAACTAATTGACTCTTAGCTCGCCAATTTTCTATAGAAGGGTCGGAAACTGCTTTGTATAATTCAACAAGCATCTCATCTTCATGATCTCCATAGGCCAACTTCAATGGCATTGCGTTATCCTTATCTATGTAAAGGACGTATAGATGTTCTTCTCCTTGGAGTAAGGATAGAAACCCCTTTTCCCCCATAGATGCTTTAAACGCTTCAAAACTTACCAAGGATTCATTCCCAAAAAAAGAGCTAGAAACATTACCTGAACTATTCATCTTGGTATATATATCTTTTTGCTCAGAAATAAGCTCTTGGATTTTTGTCTGTGTATCTCCTATTAAGTCCATCTTACTTTGCGACACTAAACTCTTCTTTTCAGAATCTAATCGAGACAGTTTTATTTCAATAGAATCTAATTGCCTGGCATATTCCTCTGGAATTGCTAATTTTTCAGCTGCATTTAATTTTAGAACTGCTTCACGTAAGCCAATGCTCTTAGTTGACTCTATGCAGTTAAAAATATTAGAAAGAAATTTAAGATCTTTTGTTTGTTCGTATTGCTCGTAATTAATCTCTGTGGAAAGAATAAATAATTCTGAATATACTTTATACAAATCCAGTTTACTTTGGACATTCGGCAAGCTTTGCATTAAATAATTGAAATTATCCGTAGCAACACGTATACTTTGTTCGGCCAAATCCAAATATTCTGGATCTCCTTCTTTCTGATATTGCTTCCAGGAAAGTTTAGCCTTTGAAGTTATTTGATTTATGCAAGCGATATTACTGATGCAATCTCCATTTAATCTCGGATTATTTGATAAGTCCAAATCATCAAACTCTACAGTGTTTGCTATTAAAGCATGTTGAACACTGTTTAACGCCAAAGCATATTTCTTTAAATCTATATCAATGTCACTTTTTGTCTTATAGAATGTAGCCAGATCTTGATTGATCCCAGAGGGAAATACCTCACCCCAAGATTGAATTGCTTCATCTATGAACGCATGTGCTTTGGCGTGTTCTCCTAAGCCAATAAAATTTGCCGCACCTGTTTCAAAAGAATAACTTTGAAAACGGCGGCCCATGTTTTCTTGATTATTTTCTATAATACTATTCGATTTTTCGAAATCTCCCAATCGATTGCTTACAATAAAACCATAGACGACCGCTGCACCCGCAAATCCTTTATCTTTCTTTATTATAATATCAGAAAGGCGCATAAGCTCTAAATCTACTTCCTTTGCCTTTTCTGTTTCTCCCATATCTCTGTATATATTAGACAACCAATAATACGTAGAGATCAAGTCAGGAAATTCGTCACCATGCAAATCTATCAATAGCTCTTTTGATTTCAATGAAAACTTAAGCGCTTCTGAAAACCTTCCTAATTTCCTATAAGTGGACGTTAAACCATCAAGTGCATAAGCCCATGCATAACTTGGTTCATAATATTGCATTATTTTGTAGGCTTCTTCATGGTATTCAGTTTGCTTACTTAGATCCGCTAATTGCCCATAAGAGAAAGCCAATCTCAGATAAAAGTATTGCAGGTATTCTGCTGTATCTGATTCTACAGATTTAATAATATCTACCCCTTTTAAAAACCTGTTGATTGATTTTCCATATTCTGCTCTATTTACAAAGTTTGAGCCTTCATTAAAGAATGCCATAGCCCAAGATCTACTAATAGTATCGTTATGACTCCTTAAGATACTTCGTATTGTATCTACTTGTAGCATTCCTTCTGGATCATCTAATTCGATAAGATTAAATGCATGTATATCTCTTATCTCTACTGCACGTTTCCAATTGTCAAGCCTTTCAAAAATGCGTATAGCATTTTTGTAATTAACGTTTGCTGCAATCTGTTCTCTGTATGCTCTTAAACTATCAGCTAATGAAAATATTCTATTTCCTTCTGCAGCTAGCCGTTTATACTCTACAGAATCAATTTTTTCTCCGGAAGAAAGAAGAATTTCTTGTGCATTGCTTGACGTGGATAGAAAGAATATCAAGCAAAAACACATCGCTAGCTTGCTAGCTGTTTTTACAATGCAATTCATTGATTTAGAATTTGTTCTATAGCTAAACTAAGACTTAAAACAATGAAATCATAAATCAAAAGGCTCTTAGTTAATTTTAACATCTACAAAATCTAACATTTTTGACATAACTATTTACTCTTTAGTAAAAACCGAGCAATCAAGAGTCCAACTAAGGCACCCAATATCCAATAATAGAATTTCGACCCTCCGCTAGAACTTCCATCAATCTTTGAAGTATCTCCTATCGCCACATAACCTGCCCAGAAATAAGGGTGCTCTAATGATGGAGTACTTGCATTTTGGATAAATTCTTGTTTCGCTAATTTTAGTGCACTGTTAATCTTATTCTCTTCTTTAATCTTTTCGTAAAAGCCTAGCATGAGGTCTGTACTAGGAACATCCGCAACCTTCCATAACGTCATAACGGAACTGGGCACGCCAGTGTAGGCGAATGCTCTTGCCAAACTCATTAATCCTTCGCCCTCATTTAATTCCCCTACACCGCTTTCACAAGCGCTTAAGACAGCAAGAGATGCATTTAAATCCATATTGTATAAATCCAATGCAGTCAATTTATTATTAACATCATCTGCTTCAAGTAAGAAGCTTGACATCATAGGATTATTGTCATTTATAATTCCATGGGTCGCTAGGTGTATAATTTTATAATCTTTTGCTTTTTCTTTAAACAGTTTTGGTGTAGTATGCAAGTAACTATCACCATCGAATATTTTTGCTATTTCCTCCACCTCTCTTCCTGCTCCAGCCAAAGAGAACTCTCCAGAACGCACAAGCATAGCTAAGGGTGCGTTTGTAAATGTATCAGAATCAGCAAAAGCATTGCTTCCATATTCTGCAGTAAATCCCGCTATTAATTTATTCGCACTCTCACGTTTTTTTTGGTTCATTTGAACATTTGCAGAATACGCATAACTGATATCATGCTTATAAAGCCATAGGCTAGAATCTTGGTCAAGATCATAACTTAAGGTTTCAAAAGGTAATTTAGAAAAAGCCCCATCTGGGGAAATCACTAGTTCCTGTTCCATGTGAATTCCACCATCTCTTAATCCACTAAAAAATGTTAAAAACGTGCGATAGCCTTTCTCTTTCCAGTCATCAGAGTTTACATCTAACAGTGCAGTATAAAACGTATTTAGAATTTCTTTTTTATCGGCATCAAATTCTACTTTTAGAGGTATAGAACGTTCCTTATTAGTGTACAAAATATACAGATTCTCTTCTCCTTCTAAGAACGAAAGAAAACCTCTTTCGCCTAAGCTTTGTTGAAACGACTTTAGCGTTACTAACTTTTGCGCATTTAGTAAGATGTTATAATCTGGGGAAGCTGAACTAATTTTACTAATAACTTTTGATTGAAGATTTTGAAATTTTTGAATGTTATCTTTCAAGTCGGATAACTCTTCATACTTCCCTTGTGAAACTAAACTTGCTTTTTTAGAATTCAATTTTTTCAACCTTATTTGAATTGAATCCATTTCTAGCTTTAGATCTTTGGGTATAGAAATATGATTTGCAATTTCCAATTGCATTAAAGCTTCTCTGAGCCCAATGCTTTTGGAAGATTCCATGAACTTGAAAATGTTTGCCACAAATTTCTCCTCTTTAGTATCTTGGTATTGTTCAAAATTTATGAGACACGCAATGTCGAACAACTCTTGGAATACTTTAAAAAGTTGCAACTTACTTTTTGTAGTAGTCAGGCTATTAATTAAGAAATCAAAATTCTCTACTGCATCTTCAACGGACTCTTCAGCTAATTTCAAATACTTTTTATCATTACTGTTTCTGTATGCTTTCCATGATAATTTTACCTTGGAAACCATATGGCTTAAACACAGCTTATTATTGATACAATCTCCATCTAATTTTGGGTTTTGAAAGATATCAGGGTCATTAAATTCTGCAGTGTTTGCATTTAGGGCTTCTTGGACGTTCTGAAGCGCTTTTTCATAATTTTCATTTTCCAAATCAATCCGACTTTTCATATAATGAAAGGTGGACAGCTCTGAATTTACTCCTGAAGGATACACCTTTTTCACTGCTACTATAGCCTCATTTATGGTAGCGTATGCTTTTTCAGTTTGCCCAACTTTAGGTAATTGTTTGCTCTGTACCTATTTGCCCTTCCTTTATACCTTGAGGCAGTCCTATCTATATAGGTATCAATAATTTCATTTGACTTTTTGTACTCCCCAAGTTCATATGCAGATTCTAATGCTCTCATAACTGCACTATTATTAAAAGTCTTCCCTTTCAAAATAGTACTATCTATCCGCAGCGCCTCTCTATACGCTTGCGCAGCCTTTTCCGGTTCGCCCATATCTTTATAAATAATACCAAGCCAGTAATATGTATTGGAGAGATTTGGAAAATCAGGTCCGTGTAAATCAATAGTAAGATCTCTGGCCTTTAAAGTAGAATTGAGCGCTTTACCAAAATTGGCAGTTTTTAAATAACAAGATGACAATCTACTTAAGGCGATAGCTACGCCAAAATCAGGCTTATAAAATTGCATAATTCTATATGCTTCTTCATAATGGTATATCTGTTTCTCTAGTTCAGATAGTCTTCCATAATAAAAACCAAGATCCAAATGTAACAACTTAAGGGATTCAGAGGTATCCGATTCAGCTGTTTTTAATATACCAATTGCACGTCGTGTTAGTTCTACAGCTTCTGAATATTCAGACTTGGTGCTATGATAGATTGATAAATTACTAAAGTACATTGCATAAGATGCACTTAAGGTATCATTATGTAAAATCAATGTGTGTTTCGCTGTATCTAAATGCAATAAGCCATCTGGTTCATTTTGATTTAAGAGAGCAAGTGCAATTCGAAGTCTAACATCTGTTGCCCTCTTCCAATTATCCACTTGATTAAATAATTTCATGGATTCATTGTAGTTTAATATCGCTTCATTTAACTTTTGGTAGGAATCTAAACTATCTGCAACTGAAAAATATTCCTCAGCGAGCGCTTCGATTTTCTGGTACTGAAGTGAATCAATTTTTTCTCCGGAAGAAAGTAGAATTTCTTGTGCATTGCTTGACGTGCATAGGAAGAATATCAAGCAAAAACACATCGCTAGCTTGCTAGCTGTTTTTACAATGCAATTCATTGATTTAGAATTTGTTCTATAGCTAAACTAAGACTTAATAGTTTCAATTACAAGTATATTATGTTACCTATGCCATTTTAACATTTGTAAGAACAGTCTTTTCTTTTCTATTTATTTGAACAGCTTATTTTGCAATAGAGATATTGCTTTCTTATTGTACGGATTGGAATCATCCAATGTTATTACATGAAAAACTGATTTGGCTTCTTCATATTTTTCAGCTTTTAGCAGATCAAGTCCTTTATGCCAAAGAGAAACATATTCGAGATTTCCTGTGTTCTTAAGAATTACATTTGCAAAGGATGTTTGTGCACATACATGATCTCCTGTCTGCGAACAAGCTATACCTAAATAGATTTTTAATCTATTATCAGAATTCACTTTACTACTTTCTATCTCTAGAATCGGTTTTGCTTCTGCATATTTTCCTTGTGTATACAGATTCAATGCCTTTTTGAGTTGCGTTTGATCGTTGTCTCCTCGTTTGCTAATTAGGTCTGGATAAGGTTCATAATACTCAGAATACAGTTTACTTCCCGTATTTTGTTTTGGCATTAAAAACAAAACTGCGAGGGCAAGCAATGCAGTTGCAGCAATTGCAGGCACCCATTTGCTTAATTGAATCTGTCTTGTTTTTTGTTCTTGTGTTGTAGTTTTTCTTTCCGTAACTAATTGGTTCTGTTCTTGGGCAGTGCTTTTTTCGTTTACAATTTTTTGAAGGTTAATTTCTTTTTGGTCTGCTTCTTTTGACCAAGAAGTTAATTTTTTTTGCAGTTCGATTTCTCCCTGACTCTCGACTCCAGAAAAGATTTTTTGCAGTTCAGTAACTGCTATTTTATAGCTTGGGTCAACTGACATTCTGGTCTCCAATGCTTCCGTTTCTTCTACACTCAACGCATGTTTCCAGTACTGTTCGATTAATTGTATGTCCGCTTCTGTTAACTCCATTCTTACAAATTAATTTTTTCATTCTGCAAAAGCGCTCTCAGTTTTAAGATACATTGATATTTCTTCTTTGTAACTACTGATTCGTTTTTATACCCTAGTCTAATTGCTATTGCCTCCATGGAAAATCTGTCAAAGTAAAAAAACCGTAGTATGCTTTTACAGGGTTCTCCTACTTGCTTCAATAATTTTCCAATGTATTTTGTATTATGAAAATCTACTTCTGTTTTTTCAATATAATTTATTCCTATATTTTCTTTAGCTCTCTCAGGGAAGCTAAAGACTTGCTTGTACTTTTGGTTATTATAGTCTCTTAAAACATTCTTTGCAATTCCATAAAAGTAAGTTTCTAGACTGCTTTGTAGATCTTCAATTTTCCCCATTCGCACTTTCTGGTACAACAAGATGAATGACTTTTGGAAAATATCCTCTGCGTCATTGTAATCCACGTGGTACTTAGTTTGTATCCACTGCAAAAACTTAGGCCTATAAGAAAGATATACTTTCTTAATATGGGCATCTTCTCCAGTTTTTAATAACTCTATGTCCTCTGATTCTAAAATTACGCTAATATCCTTTTATGGTTTGAAAGTAGAACTTATGACCAGTTTTAACCGATTTTTTTCACAAAAATGGTGCTTTGCTGGTTTATTAAAAATACACTTTTCTAAAAGAAGTTCTATCAAAAACAGTAATCTGCTCAATATTAAGTAAAAGCCTCGTGTGAGTTGCATGGAATAGCACGCGATTGCGGGCGTCTGTAGGACCGAACGAAGTGGAGTATGGAATGGAACGACGCTCTGGAGCATATCCTGATTATGACTACATGCTAAAATATGATCAGAAGTGGAGAGTCTCCAAATGTTGAAGCGGAAGAGGGGCACACCCAAACAAAATAAATTCTAGTCTAGATATTCAGCGCTGTTTCTAAATACTTTGTCCAAAATTCTCTGCAATGAACGATAATCTTTGTCTGACAAGTTTTTCCATGAAAGCTCTCTTAGCTTATATACTTCTGGATAACATTTTTCAGCTGTCTTCTTCCCTTGTTTAGTCAGACGCACTGTAGTCTTTCTGCGGTCATGAGAATCTGCTTCTCTAATCACAAACTGTTTATCTTCCAGCTTATCAATAATGCGGGAAACGGTAGGTGCGTTTTTATATGCAGCTTGTGCTAATTCATTTTGCGTCAAGGCACCAGCTTGATAAAGTGTGTCGATAATCACCCATTGTTCTGGTGTAATATCAATACCCAAATTTTTAAATGCTTTCGTAAAACTTAGCTTAACCACACGTGTAGTGCTTTCCAATAAAAACCCTACACGTCTGGTCGCTCTTTTAGATTGGTTTGCTGCCATACATTAACAGCCTACAGCGTTCCTCTTAATTCCTGTTCTCTCTCTATTGCTTCAAAAAGAGCTTTGAAGTTTCCTTTCCCGAATGAGTTTGCACCCTTCCTTTGTATGATTTCAAAAAACATCGTAGGTCGTGGATTCACTGTCTTCGTAAATATCTGCAAAAGGTATCCATCCTCATCTCTATCCACCAAAATTCCCAAATCCTTCAAAGGCGCAAGATCCTCATCTATCTCACCCACTCTATCCAGCAAGGCTTCATAATACGTCTCAGGTATATCCAAAAACTCCACACCTCTTTTCCTCAGTTCTGTCACCGTTTCTATAATATTATCCGTCGCCATAGCCACATGCTGCACACCTTCTCCCTCATAAAATTCTAGATATTCATCCACCTGAGACTTTTTCTTTCCTTCCGCTGGCTCATTAATCGGAAACTTAATTTTGCCATTCCCATTACTCATCACCTTACTCATTAAAGCCGTGTACTCCGTAGAAATATCATTATCGTCAAAAGACAAGATTTGCTTAAAGCCCATCACATCTTCATAAAACTTTACCCACTTATTCATGTTCCCAAGCGCTACATTACCTACCATATGATCCACATACTTTAAACCTGTAGACTCTGCCTCAAAACGCGGATCCCATTTTCTATAGCCTGGCATAAACACTCCATTGTAATCTTTACGCTCTACAAACACATGCACAACCTCACCGTAGGTATATATTCCCGAACGTACAATCTGCCCATGGTCATCTTTTTCCACAGTCGGTGCCATGTAATGTTTTGCTCCCCTACTCATCGCAGACTCGTATGCTTCCGTTGCATCGTCTACCCATAATGCATTCACCTTCACACCATCCCCATGATCATCAATATGCTTCCCTACTAAAGAATTACTATGCAAAGGCGATGTAAACACCAACCTAATTTTTCCTTGTCCCACTACATATGATTCATTTTCTTGGTTTCCGGTTTCTAGCCCAGAATACGCAACAGAATGAAACCCGAAAGCCGCTTTGTAGTAATACGCCGCTTGCTTAGAATTACTCACATACAATTCTATGTAGTCCGTACCGTTAATCGGCATTATATCTGCGCTCACCTCAGGAGCAGGTTTTGTCATATAGTCCATCTTTTATCATTTAGTTGCATTGACAATAGTTGTCATGACAAATATATAGTAATTATTCTAAACTCCAAAGCCATAAAACAGCTATCTGTAAGAATAATTTGGGTGAGTACCTCCCTCTGCCTTAGGCAGAGCTCAGCACCAGGCTATTCACAACGCGGTCCTCCCCTGTGGGGACGACTCCCTACGGGATTGTTACTATCCTTCTCACGAAAGAGTTCGCTCTGCTCACGGCTATAACTCACTCCCTTCGTGGTGTCAATTCGCTTTGTTCACAGTATCTACTCTCTTCATTTGTGGTGTCAATTCGCTTTGCTCACGGTTTTAACTGACTTCGTGCGTGGTTTCATGGTTTAGGGCTATATGTATAATAAGACACATCGTTTACATTGTTGGTTTATATAAATGTATAGACTGCATACTAGAATTTAAATCATGAAGAAGTTAACTTTATATCGCTGTAGTACTTTGTAAAATCATCGAATGAAAAATAAGATATTAATACTTAATCTTTTTCTAATTGTTACATCTTGTTTTGGTCAAATTGACTCACTATCCAGTGATGGAATTATCTTTCACGTTAATAAAAATGTAAGAAATTCCGAAACTGATTACTTCAAAGAGATCGTCAACAACTGGAAAAATTATCTCAATTCACAGGAATATGTAAGGAGGGAAAATACATATTGGGATCAGAGCAATATGGCATTTCCTGATTATTCTTATGTTTCATTATTAATGGAACTCAGGGCAATAATAAACAGCAATGAAGACATTCATGTACAATAATGGGACTGATCCCAGCAAAGAATAATTACTACTTACTTAAAACAATGTTTACTCAACATGACGACAGTGGAGAAGTCGTAGAATTAAAATACATAGTTTCTGTGTATGCAAAAATTGTAAATGGCATGTACCAATTTACGAATAGCACACAATATTATAAGGAGCTGTATGAAAATAAAGAAATTGGGGATATCAATTATATCATACACCCTGATCATGAGTTTACTGAGGCGAATGCAATTAAAATGGACACATTTAACAAGCGAATTGCGGGATTATTTCAAATAGAGCCAATTAAATTTGATTACGTTATTGCAAACAACACAACCGATTTAGGTCAAATAATGGGCTTAAACTTCTTTTCTTATAGCTACCAACCCGTACAGTCAGGCGGAATGGCAGACAATTATAATACTATAATATATGCAGGGAATAATTCAGAATACTACCCACATGAAGTCGTCCACCTCTACACAAATGCAAAATTTCCTAGACAATATCACTCATGGGTCGACGAAGGAATAGCTACATTCTTTGGTGGTAGTACTGGGTATACACTTGATTGGCATCTTCAAAAACTGAAGGCCTTTCTTAGCATTAACTCTGAATACGAAATTAAGGAATTATCAAAACTTGAAACGGATATACCGAATGGAGAATTTATTACAGATTTCAGATATGTAATTGGTGGCTTTTTGATGAAAAAGATATATGAAAATAAAGGAATGGAAGGCTTATTTGAGGCACTTCAAGCTGGAAGAAGTGAAGAAAATTATTTTGATTTTCTTGAGAGAAAATTAGGATTTGAAAGATCCCAATTTGAACGTTATATTCGAAAACAAATTGCCAAACTTGACAAAATTTCTGACCAAGATCTTGAAAAATTAAAATACTAAGGAGAATAGACGGAAGGGAGGCAGACCACATAAGAAATCCGAAATTAACCCTACAAAATAAAACAACTAACTAATTAATTCTGCATATTCTTATAATTCAGAAAATTTCGTTCTGACACTAAAAAGAAACATAAATAAATCCTGAATATCTTTAGATCTTTCGACTGCGCTCAAGACAAGTTCTTTTAATCTTGTTTAATACCACACCAAGAGGAACTAAACATATTCATGGCATCCTTTAAATTCTTTTTATCCTGTTCAAAAACATAGCTTTACCCATACAAACCAAACACATCAAAACAGAACAAAATAAATTCCTAATTCTTGGATCATTCCTCTCCATCTATCTTATATGGGGAACCACCTATCTAGCGAATGCTTACGGCGTTGACGAAGTCCCTCCCTTTTTCTGGTCATCGATACGTTTTACTGTAGCAGGAGCAATGGTGTTCGCCTTTATGAAACTGCGGGGTATAGATACCTCTATAACCAAAGAACAATTCATACATTCTTCGGTTGCAGGTTTTCTATTTCTGACAGTAGGGAATGGACTTATGTGCTGGTCTTTGCAGTTTCTCGATTCTGGCTTTATCTCTCTACTTGTCGCAACCCAACCCCTTGTGCTACTGTTCATGATGTGGATTTTGCAAGGGCTTATGCCAAAATTTATGTCTCTTATAGGTTGTTTGCTTGGTATCTTAGGTATGTATCTTCTCCTGAATCAAGACGCATTTAATTTTGATCATAATCAGGTCATAGGTATCGGACTCTGTTTTGTTTGCTTGATAGCTTGGGGATATGCAAGCTTGTACGTCGCAAAAGTGGATATGCCTAAGTCTCATTTTCTCAACACCGCTGTGCAAATGATTGTAGGCGGTACATTGCTTTTTGTTGTTAGTTTCTTTGTTGAGGATGTTTCCCTCGACAAGTTAACTCAAGTTACCACAATAAGCTATTGGTCTATGGCCTATCTAATAACGTTTGGTAGCATAATCACTTTCACAGCGTTCAATTACCTACTCCAGCATGTATCACCCGAAAAAGTAGCAACTAGCACATATATTAACCCTATTGTCGCTCTCTTTGTGGGATGGTATTTTAGAGCAGAACTCGTAACGATGCAATCTATTCTGGCCGCGTTTGTTTTGTTTATTGGCGTATATTTTATCAATACTGAACGCTTTAAAAGAAAGAAATCTTATAAGACATAGCTTAGCTTAAAGACCTCTTTGCATTTAACTAGAAAATACTGAATTTTTAGTTTCTTTACGCTGACTTTGGCATGTTCAAAAAACTATCGTCACCATCATCTAAGGGTCCCTTCTTATCTTCACGCAAGATCATTTTGATATTAAAGTAAAACAATACAATCGCAATTCCTAACCAAATGTACATCCAAACATTTGCTGGTAATACACGCATGATCTCTGCATACTTTTTAAGATCAGACGACGGGCCAACATTAAAATCTTGGATAATAAATATGATGGAAGCCAATCCTAAAAACATAAGCACTTCTCTACCAAAATTTGTTTTCCAAATAATTAGAAATAGCAAGAGCGCAAAAGCAATAAGGAATCCAGTAGTAAATACGCTGTTAAACCAAAACAGAGCGGTAAAAATCATTCCCGATGCTAATAATCCCAAGAACGGTTTTACAAGCGGCTTCATTTTAGCACCCACTAGAAATAAGATATTCCCAAACAATGCACTTCCGAGATAACCACCCATTAGTGTCACAGATCTATTTCCTCCAATTGTTCTTGTAAAGCCACTACCGTCCTGATTAACTTGTACATTTTCCACAGACCCTCCAGTTATAACAGCACCCAAGGCATGCCCAAATTCGTGCAAGAAGGTGACAAATAAATTTATAGGATATAATATTTTACGACCGATATCGCCACCAAAATACTTGAGGCCAAGATAAAAAGCTAGGATTAAGATGATACGGATCAAAAGGGAACTACGCATTGCAATTATTTATACAGGTAATATGCGCATTCTTTTATTGAAAGTAAAATTTCTTCGACAAACTTGCTGATTAGAACTGTAAGTAAGAATACAAATGGAGAGACCAATTTGATCAAAACCCTAACCAGTAGGTCAACTTAGCTACCAATGCCCTATTCCTTTTAGAAAACTGAGAAAAGTTATCTGTTAGATAGTTATCCGTGTATACAAGGAAAAAATCAGATACAGGAGCGAATCTCCATTGGAAACGTGTATTAATATTAAAGTTTTCCTGTTGATTGTTATACTGGAAAAAACTCGTAAGAAATAGTTTCTTCGTAAACGTGACATCCACCCTCGGACCTACTAACCATAAATTGGCTGTTTCAAATGGCGCGTCAAACTTGATTCTGTTATAACTGAAATCTGTAGACAAAGAAACATAAGGCTGAATACCATAGCGGATTTGCCCATTTAATCCAAAACGCTGACCACTAAAAAACTGTCCAACGTTTGTATTGATTCTGTAAAAGAATCGATTTCTTCTGTCTGAATTGAAGTTTAATCGCATGAAGGTAAAGTTATAATCTTCGCCACCGGGTAAAAAAATATCATCCTCCTGAATTCCTGTAGGATCAAAGTCATCTAGTAGAAATATATCTTCATTATGAAGAGAAACACTGAAATTGTAATTATTTGCAAAATCAAAGCGCGAAAAAAGTTCATACCCCGTTTCAACAAGTGAAAAATCATTTATATATTCATTTTCCTCTCTACCAACTTTATATATAAACCGTGTATCCACACCTACACTTATTTGGGAAAACAAATCTCCTTTAGGATAAAAATTTAGTCGACCTTCAGGGCTTGCTCTAAATATATCTCTCCTAGGTACGAAACCCACCTCAGCATCAAACCCCTCTCCAACGAATGAATGCACATATTCTAGAGAATATTTCCGGACAGTATAATTTAAGTTTAAAACGTGAGCAAACTTATGATCATCTGCATTCGGAGTGAGCGCTTTCATAAGACCAGCCTTTCCTGTCCATCTATTATCCGCACTTGCCAATCTGTATTCTAAACCAGCTATTCTATCATATGAATCTACCGTTCCTTCAAAGTTCTCTGCATCAAACGCTTGTTTGTTTACAAAAATAAATCCGATGTTGGACTTACTAAACATCCGTTGCTCCGCCGCTAAAACAGTATAATTAAATGAAGGTAAATCGTTTTGTTGCTGCGCTGCCGTTTGCATAGAAAGCAAACCTACTCTTAGTTTTTCGTTAATTTTCCCATTAAGCCGAGCTCCTGCATAGATCGTATTCTGGATATTATCATCTGTAGTTGTGTCTACGGCAACACCAATTCTTCTTGAGAAAAACGGATTTACTCTACCAAAACCAAATCCTCCAAATAGATCAGCATTCTCAAGAAAGAACTGCCTACGTTCTGGAAAGAATATTTCAAATCTATCCAAATTAGTCACCTGTCTATCTACTTCCACTTGAGAAAAATCAGGATTTATTGTTAGATCTAAGTTCATACTTGGACTCAGCGCAATCTTTGCGTCTCCTCCTATCCCAGACCCATAATTTGGCTCTGTTTCATCCACATCTTCAAAGTCGCGAATAGCTGAAGCTGCTACATAAGGAATTAACACAATATTGGATCCAGCACTCTTTAATGGTTCTTCAAAACGCATTTCCGACATGTAAGTTAGGTCCATAAGGATTCTATTCCTAGGTATATTCATCCAAGAACTTATCTCATTTGATTGTGCATCATTTCTATAGGTATTAAATCGCCATTTTGTTGTGCCCGCTTTAAACCGAATTGCTTTAAAAGGAATAATGATTTCTGCGGTCCAATTGTCCTCATTACGTTTTGCTTCCCCCCGCCATTTATTATCCCACGAGTCATCAAAGGCTCCTTGATTCCTTCCACCTTCGGAGATCAAAGCTTCTCTAGTAGCTCCATATGGATTTATCCCAAAGACAAAAGCATTTGTTCCATCATTATACGTATCAAAAATGAGAGTCATGTTATCATTATTCATGAACCCATAATCTCTTTTTAGAGTAGCAGCATTAAACTTGTCTGACTCCGCATAACAGCGCATAGCGATATACAAATTATTGTCATCATACTGCATGTAAACTTCCGTTTGTCCTATTGCGCGTACTTCGTTACTCGGAGCGTATTGTGAAAAGTTGTTTAGCTGGGAAGCGGTGATCCAACTTTGTTCGTCCAATCTGCCATCTAAAGTTATTTCGCCTGATATTTTTCGTACTACAAACGAATGATCCTCTGACACGTAGTTCATTTGTGCAATACTAGAAGAGCATAAACAAACCAAAAATAATAGGGCAATTAAAGAGTTTAACTTCAGTCTAATCATTATAGCAAAGGAAATTCAGCTCCAAAAATAGTATTATCGTTCGCTATAGAGATGTTTTTATAGACAAATTCTTGACTCTATGCTCTTAAAACCAATTGATAAACACTAGATAAGCGCCATATTCTTAATGCAATTCTACTCAGCACAAAAACTTGGCCTAACAGAAAGACAAGGAAAAACATCTTGAAGCTATGATCAGTAGCATTCCTAAAAATAATATAGAAACCAAAAAAAATTGCTAATACTGTGAGTTGAAGAATTGCAAGCATAAAGAAATGTAGAAAATGCTTTTTAAAAAATCCAATTCCTCCAACTATGGATCTCATTATAATAGGTTCTCTAGATTTTGTAATCATGACCTTGATAATATCTTGGAGCATTCTAAGTAATATAAACAAGAAGCCGAGTACAAATAGAACTATTTTACTCCGAAAGATAAGCCCTGATTCACTTTCTAGACCAAACGGAGATAAGCCATTTATTGTTGCAATTTTAAACCCTATGAATAGCAACACAAAATAAAGGATAAGAAAATAAATAAACAACCTAAAAAATCGCCAGAAATACTCTACCCCACCTGCTAAAAATTCTCTGAATTTATAAGAGCCAGGATAACGCTGTACGACATGAAGGATTCCTGCATTAAAAAACACCAGTAGTAATAAATACAAGAAGAACACAAGCATACTTTGACTCTTGATAGTGTCAACTCCAAGTCCATAATTTTGTAAAAAATCATTCATAAGCGTATAGTCAAAACGTGCATACGCTCTATCCACACTTAACGAATTTCCCACCGTTTTACGCATCAAGCTGTTTAAAGGAAACGTTATCAATAATGCAAATAAAAAATTCATGAAATATTGAAATACCCAAATTCGCTTAGAATTTAACAGAGTATAAAACCCTTTCAGGATAGATTGAACCGCTTTTCCCATCTATATTAAGATGTTTAAGGTTTCTAACGCTTGCTGAGCATTTATAAGAAACCGATTAAAAAAGTGTTTCATTCCACTCAGTGGTTCCGAGGTGTACGAATTGTTTAAAAAGTTTTTATCTATGTATATCTTTCTATCTGGATCAATCTCGGCGGAAATCAATTTACTAGAGCTCTCTAAATTAAACCTGTGCGATGGCGATTTACCATCCCATTTCTCCAAACTTTCTGACCCATCTTCATATTTCATAAGTACTTCGACTGGCAATTGCATATCTTCAAGCCTATGCACAATGACGCCAGATGTGAAAATTTCTGCATCTTCTTGTTGATAGGACCATATAAAGTCAATCGCGTAATCGCAGCTCACTACATCCTCTAAAACTTGATCAAAAAACCAATGCATATCTTGACCACTCACTTCATTTACAACATCTGTAAAATCAGTCTTGCAGGGATGCTTAAACTTCCATCGCATAAAGTATTCTTTCATCACTTCGTCGATTTTTTCAATACCTAAGAGCCCCTCTAATGTTTTCAGCCAAATTGCTGTTTTATTATAAGACACAACACTGTATCCACCATCTTCAAACTCCCAACTCTTTCTAGTATTGGGCGCAATCTTTATATTTGGGCTATTAAAAAATTCTGTCCTATTATATTCTGCATTCCCGACTTTCACTCCCATAACATCAATTGTTGCAGAATTCCCTTCGTACAAAGCGTCCATTATTCGTCCCTCATAATAGGTTGTTATTCCTTCATCCATCCACGGTTCTTCTGTTTCATTGGTGGCCACGAGTTGCATAAAATACTGATGAATATACTCATGTGCAACGAGCGTTTCTGCAACGCGTATTCCTTTCGGAAGAAAACAAAAGCTGATAGAAGAGATGAGCGTTGGATATTCCATACCGCCACAAAAAATACCGTGTAAAGGTGCATCCACAATACTCAAGGTCGGATATGGATATGGACCCAGATGATCATTTAAATAATCCATCGTAAATCCAAGTGTATGAAAGTACCTATCAGCAAAATGAGTTTTGTAGGGATAGGAATAGAATTTTAATTCAACACCATTATGCACCCGCTGCTCCATCTCGAAATATGGGCTGCAAGACCAGGTAAAATCGATTACGTCTTCCACTCTAAAATTCCATACTGCTGTCTCTCCTACTTCCTTTCGAGAAATTAGTTCTCCTGAGGAAGCTATGACTAGATCCGCTGGTACGGTCATCGTCACATCATAGTTCCCAAAGTCTGAATAATACTCGCCAGAAGAGTGATATTGGTGACAATTCCATTGACCTTGCTCCGCATAACGCATACCAGCGGGTTCGTACACACCTAATTTAGGAAACCACTGTGCGAAAAAATAAAAGTCTTTATTATAACCCGTCCGGGGCATAATTTTGGGAATCTTTGCCTGCCAACTCATATCAAAACTCGCTAACCCTAAGGGCATTATTGGGTTGGCCAATGGCACTATAAAAACCGTTTTATCTGATTCGTTTCCATCGTCCACTGGGTCATGATAACTGTTACCTATGAGATCAATCCCTGCTTCGTCTTTGATGGATAGTACTTCTGTCCATCCATATTCTGAGCTGTTCAATAAGCCATCATTTGACCGTGCTCTTAAGAAGGTACTTTTTTCGTTTTTGAATGCATTATAGTAGAGATGAAAGTGTAGTTCATTTATAGTATCTGTAGAAATGTTTTGCCAAATAAGTTTTTGCTCACCTTCTAGCGTTTTCTTTTCAGTATCTAAACTTACCTCTATCTTATAATTTGCAATTCGCGGAGATATATTCTGTCCTTGTAACAACAGAACTAAACAGATAAGAAGAATTGTAGCAATTGATTTTCTCATATTCAATTCTTCTAAAATACCAAAAAAAGGGACTATTCGTCAGATAGATTGGGTTTTCCTCTGTTCTTTTTCACTTGACTTCTTTTCTTTTTATTTTTAAGGATTTTTTCTTTGACAGCTCTAGGAATTTTGGTTTTCTTTCTTGGCTTTTCTTTTTCCAAGGCCTTTGTGAGCAACCCCTTAAATTGTTTTATGACGCGTTCTTTGTTCTTTTTCTGGGATCGCGTTTCTTGATTGTATATGGAAAGTATACCTATTTTATCCACTTTATTTTCAAGCTTATCCTGTATACGTTGTTTCTGTTCGTCAGTTAAAGCATTCGAATTAATCACATCGAATTTTAAAACCACTTTTGTTTCCACCTTATTTACATGCTGACCGCCACTTCCGCCAGATCTTGCGGTAGTAAATGTAATTTCCTCTACTAGGGATTCCCAGTCTATTGACAGGTTATTATGCATAATGTATATTGGAGAATTGCATTTAACGCGCTAAGGTGATACTTCCAGAATGTGTAAATACTTCTGCATCTTTGAACTCCAACTCAGCGTACCACACGTAAACACCAGGACTTAATTCTTTGTTGTTAAATTTTCCATCCCAGCCGGCTGTTTCGTCACCCGGCGTCAAGTTATTTTCAGTATACACTAGATTTCCCCAGCGATCATAGACTTGAAGGTTCTCGATTTGCTCTACTTCTTTTGACCCATACACCGTAAATCTGTCATTCATCCCATCATTATTAGGAGAAAAGATGTTTGGCACATAAAACTGTCTATTCTTTATAAGATTTATCCGAATGGAGTTCGTATCCTCACAGTCATCTTCAGATATAATAGTCAAGTCAAACTGCGTTGTATTAACCGGTTGTGCTATAGGGTTAAAGCAGGTATCACAATTTAAAAACTGCTGTTGTGTCCAAATAATATCTTTGATATTAATATTATTTAAGCCTGGCTGTATGATTATACTATCTCCCAAACACAATTCTAAGTCATCTCCAAAAGTGATCACAGGAATTTGCGGCGCAGTAATTTCTTCTTGGACAAAAATGACACAGCCATTTGCATCTTCTACATATAAAGAATACACTCCTTCAACTAAACCAGAGTATATTGAGTCCGAACTAAAATTACTTGGCGTCAATGAATAAGAATATCCAGGCGTACCTCCTGAAACATCTTCTACTTGAACAATGCCAGTTTCAAAACCATCGCAATTGGGATCAATAAAATTTACATCTATATCTATTGCTGGCGGAGGCACTAGAGTAAAGTTTGCCTCAATAGGACATCCAACTAAATCTGTCACTATTACCGAATAATTCTCGGCAGCTAAGCCTGTTGCCATTTGCGTTTGCTGACTATTACTCCAGGCATATGTGTATGGGGGAACTCCTCCAAGCACAAACGCTTCTAAAGTACCATCCTCGTCTAGATCCCCTTCATCACTTTCGCAGGATACATTAAATCCGCCATAGTCTGATGCGATCAATTCTATCTCCATTGGAGTAGGTTCCGTGACTTCTTGTATAGCTACTGCATCATTACCAAAGTCATCTTCGATATAAATACGATAAACACCAGCAGGAATGTTTGGAATTTCATTATTTACCAGCAAATTGGTTGTACCTGTACCAGCGATACTTGCATCTTCTATATTCGTATAGGTGTATGTCAAAGGAGGAGTACCTTGATTTACAGAAAAGACCAATGTCCCTGTTGCAGTTCCGTTGCAAATAACTGGAATTTCACTTGGTGACGCTATAATCTCGCATTCAATTACTAGCAACTCGAGATTAACAAGACTATCACAATCATCTGCCGTAAGAATTGTTTCTGTAAAAGAGCCCGTCAGATTATAAGGCGTAGATCCAATGAAGAATGTATCTACATCACAAATCCATACATCTAAGTTAGCCAATGCTTGCGGCAACACCAATATTTCAATATCAATGATACTATCACAACCATTGGCGAGCGTTATCACTTCTTGGAATACACCCGTCTGACAATATTGCGTTCCATTGACCTCCAAACATTCTCCATCACAAAGGCGTTCATCAAACGCTGTCGCCCCGACATCTCTCACCGTTATAGTTGTACAAGATGGCGGTGCTTCATCACATGCATTTGCTGCTGTCACACAAACCTCATAAGTACCTGGATCTGGAAGAGTCACTTCAGTGGTTTGCGAAAGTCCTGAAATAGACGCTCCATCCAATGTCCAAAAATAGAGTGCAGCTCCTACCTCTCCTGTTGTTGTCAACATAATCGGTGCACCCGTACATGGATCTTCAGTTGCTGAAATTACTCCTGAAGTATTAAGTGGGAATACTTGGGTCGTGCCATCAAGAACGGTAAATGTCCAACTACAATTCGCACCACCTGAACCATCAATTATTAAATAATAGTGTTGACCTACGGTGAGCGGATTAGGGTTTTCCGCAATTCCATCCCCGTCTACATCACCTGTTATAAAGGTTTCACTTTGCCCAGAATCTACATTTGTATTACAAAAAGTAAGTCTATTAAAATTCAAACAATCATCTGTTTCAAAAAACCCAAGTTCTAAGCCTCCTGCACCTCCTACACAACTACCGACATCAACTCGAATAGTTAAACTCGTACTCCCTGCAATAAAGGCAATGTATTGCATATTATTGTATTGTGTAGTACAAAAGCAATTTGGTAAGTCATCATCCGCAGGACCTCCATCACAATTTGCACCAAAATCTTGTCCAGCGGCCGTAAGATCATTTACGCCAGTAAATCCATCAATATTGCAAACAACACATGCAGTTGCACAAGTAGAAGTCATCGCCGGATTAGCTCCACATGGGTCTGGGACCTGTGCTTCCAAGATTGCACTTATTAAAACCGTGAAGAATAAAAGTTGGTATTTCATAATATCTCTCAAAAACGCAAATATCTCTAAAATATGTTTGTTTTAGCGGACAATCAATGAAGTATCTGTTGAATTGCATTTAGTCTACTTCAAGAAATCTAGAACGCAATCTCTGCTCATAAAAGCAGAGTGAGTAACCGTTTACTATAATATGGAATTTACACCTACAAACGTTGCATGTGAGATAAATTTCTTTTAAAAAGAGACAGAAATTTTGGGTAAAAATCGGATTATTGTACAAAAATTCTGCTGTAATCCTAGTATGCTTAGATTTGTAAATTATACATGAAGGGTGGAAGTTAGCGAGGAATAAAAAAGGAATCTTTCAAATTTAAGCATAAGAGCCTAAATCATCTAGATCCCCGTCTTGTTTTTACTTACTCGCTGATCGCGGAAACGCTTTCATTCGTATCTAATGACACTATTTTTAGAATCTTAATACGTTCAAGCCTTTTTGCTGTAGCAATCAAACTCTTTTTTACTATAGGCTTCTTTTTAACTATAAGAGTCGCTGCTAAATGTTCTTCCGGTTTAATTTTATAGGGCTGATATTCAACATAAAAATCATGCAGACTCTCAGCTGGCAATACAACATTGTAGCCTTTTTCACTTTTAGGTATGTACTTCTTTTTGAAGTGTGCATTCATCTTATGCAAAATCTCCAATTCAAGATCAAGCGTATTTGCAATTTCTTCTAGGCCAATCTTATCATGGACTTTAGTCGCGCTTGTACTGAAGTAAAGTTGTTCAGAAAAATTAGGTACAATATCATATGCGTGATAGTAATTCATCATATACTTAGCAGCAATTAATTTCGGAATATAATTCTGCGTTTCTTTTTTCAAATATTTTGAAACAACATAAAAATCCCTGCTACCTCCCGATTTCTTAATAGCCTTTCTCATATTTCCTGGACCGCAGTTATATGCTGCAATCGCAAGGGACCAGTCACCAAATCTATCATACAATTTTGTCAAATAATCTAAAGCAGCTTCTGTTGACCTTTCTGAATCTTTTCTTTCATCGACTTTACTGTTTATTCTAAGTCCATAATTCTTGGCGGTTCCTTTCATAAATTGCCACATCCCCACTGCACCAGATCTTGATCTAGCATTAGGCTTTAATTCAGATTCAATGATTGGAATAAATTTAAGGATGTCGGGAAGGTTTCGGGAATATATTTCATTCTCTATCTTTCCTGCATACATGGAATACCGAGCTAGTAGTTTTTCGGTTTCATGTTTTCCTCGGACGGTATAATTATTTATTTTTTCTCCGACATAGTCTGTATATCTAAGGTCGATAACAGCGTTCATGTTATTGAGACGCTCTTTAATAAACTGCGTCTCTTCGCTTAGATTTTCATCATTCGAGTGCGGTTCTTCAAAAGAATCGTGCGCAAATACTATCTGGGATATAGATAAACAAAAGCACACCAAAAAAATTCTAATTGCTGTTGAGTGCATTAGCTTGTTCATGGTAATAAGTTAAAATCAGTTAATGGAATGTCGTTTTTGGGAAACGCATTCATTTTATACATGTTCAAAAAATGAACAAATACAACATTGGAATATAGCTTAGTTACATATTAAAATAATATGTAATATATTGATTACTGTAAATCAACAACTATGCCAATAATTCCCTATTCAAGTTCTGCTGCTTCGCGTTTCCTAGACTACGATAACGTCCAAAACTGATTTTATTGTGGGTGAAACATATAAAAATAACAATACATAACAAATTGTGGCTCTGCATATTAATTAACATTTCGTCATTTAATGCGGACAAGCAGTCTGAAAGGTCTTTATTCGTTGGGTTATTGTAAAATGCGCATTTTTATCAAGTGTTCACCAAGAATTTTGCCCTACACAACTCTACCTAAATAGCAGATTTATGGTAAAAATCTATAAATTATGGTTGTCGGATGGCTGCCTTAGTAGCTGTTTCGGTGAATATATTTTTCATATATGGGGTGAAACTTAGGTACAAAATCAGGCGACTACCATTTTACTCTGGTGTGCGTGCATTGTGCTAGAGCCTCTAACGATTAGTCGTGCATCAAATGTTTTTTTGAGTATAGTTGTACTCCCCAACATGATTTGCTGCAAGTAATCAAATGCTTCTTCCCCCATCTCCACACCTGGCTGTTCCACTGTTGTCAATTGAGGAGTCAGATGTTTGGATAGTTTAGAATTACTATACCCTACTAAACCCAATTCGGACGGGATCCCAATATTTAATTCGTTTGCAGCCTTGTAAACACCAGCCGCGACTTCATCTGTTACAGTGAAAATTGCATCTGGTTTATTCTTAGAAAGTAATAGCTGTTTACCCAATAAATAACCGTCATCTTTTGAATCTAGATTTATACACTTTTTAACATGCTTTGGATTCCTCAATATTTCATATTGATCCAATGCTTTTAAGTATCCTGAATATCTTGCGTTTGAAATTACGCAGCTATCATTTCCTTTTATGCATGCAATATTCTTATATCCTTGTTCAATTAAATGTTCTACAGCAAGAAAGGCACCATTGGGGTCATCGTATCGCACAAAAGAATCTCGGTCGTCTACAAGAGGTCTGTCGACTAACACGAATGGAATCCTTTTATTTCTAAATCTAGAAAAGTTATCGGAAGAAGGATCCATAGTAGGCGAAACGATTACTCCTGTTACCCCATGATTTTCAAACTGTTCCAAAATTGTTTTTTCTTTATCAGGTTCATGATTTGATTCGCCCACTATTACTAGATAATTTGCTTTGTGTGCTTTATTCATTACACCCTTTAAGATTGTAGAAAAGAAATAGTGATCTATTGAAGGTAGAACTACACCGATCACATGATAGCTATTTTTACGTAAAGATACAGCAATAGGATTCGGTCTATAATTCAATTCTTCTGCAACGCGCAGGACTTCTTTTTTCGTTTCTACATTGATGTCGTATTTATCGTTTAAGGCGCGCGATACTGTAGCAATGGAAATATTCAATGCTTCTGCTATGTCTTTAAGTTTAGCTTTCTTTTTCATAACTGATTGTAAATATTACAGTTTTTTACGATAATTCACGGTATTAGGCTTGAAGAATTTAGCACTCTACAACACATGTAGACATAAAATACTGGATATTAGCATCATATATATATTGATCTTAGCCATTTGCGTAAACGTTTAAGTCATTATTAACAGATTTTAACATAACAACTCTATATATATTAAAAGGAATTGTATTTTAAAACTTCGTTTGAACCAAATAATCGGTGGTTCATACGAATACTACATTATTTCATAAATAAAAGCCACATGAATAAACTATTAAAGACCGTTGCTTTTGCATTTTTAGCGTTGCTATTTACGTCCTCTGATATGTATTCTCAGAGAACCGTTTCTGGCACGATAATCGACAGCGAAACTAACGAGCCTCTTATTGGGGCAAATGTTTTAGTGAATGGTACCACTGGTGGTACTATCACAGACATTGATGGGAATTTCTCTCTCAATGTTCCAGCAGGTTTTGACGAACTTGTTATTTCTTATGCAGGTTTTACGACACAGACAATAGCCATTGGGAATGAGTCTGTTTTTAATATTGGTCTTTCTGCAGGCCAGTTACTTAATGAAATAGTTGTTACAGGTTATACTGTTGACACAAGGAGAAGTACTCCCGGATCTGTATCAACTATTGAATCTGCAGCCTTGAAAGTGCAACCTTCAGGAAATGTTGAACAACAGCTTCAAGGAAGAGTCCCTGGTGTAACTGTAGTTACTAATGGCCAACCTGGTACAGACAGTCAAGTTAGGGTAAGAGGTTTTGGTGCCTTAGGTGGTAACGAACCACTTTACATCGTTGATGGTGTGCCAGTAGGTTCTACAAACTTTCTAGCACCAGATGACATTGAAAGTACTACAGTGTTAAAAGATGCAACGTCTGCTTCTATCTATGGAGCGAGAGCAGCGGGTGGTGTAATTGTATACACGACTAAGCAGGGTAAAAAAGGTGCTAATCCAATTCAAGTTACATATAATGGTATGATTGGAGCAACAACACCAGGTACTGGAAATGGAGTTTTGAATCCAATGCAACAGGCTGAATGGACAAGAAATGCCATTAGAAATGGAGGGATTAACAATGGAACAGAACTTTCTGCTATTGAATATAGTCACCCGCAATATGGATCTGGAGTTGGAGAAGGGTATACACCAACGTTACCAGACTACCTTCTAGTTGGTGGTGCATCTGCTGTTAATGGAACAGTCGATTTAGCTGCTGAAGAGGCAAACTATAATATCGACCCGAATTCAGGTCCCGTGTATCAAGTTGTTAGAGCAAATCAATCAGGCACTGATTGGTATGATGCTATCACAAGAACTGGAATCCTACACAGACACAATCTTGGATTTAGTGGCGGAGTGGATGGTGGAAGAATATATGTTGGTCTTGGTATGCAAGATCAAGAAGGTATTCTTTTACATCAAAAATTCTCAAGATACAGTGCTAGAATAAATTCTGAGTTTGATCTAATCGAAGGATTAAGCATTGGACAAAATATGCAATTCACACATAGAGGAGTGCGCGTTCTTTTAGGTGATGGCAATGGAGCTGGTTCTTCAGATGATGAAAATGTTTTCCTTGCTGCATCAAGAATGTCACCAATCATTCCTGTATATGATGAGTTTGGTGGTTATGCAGGAACTGCGGCTCCGGGTTTTAACAATCCAGCAAACCCCGTAGCTGAACTAGACGGAAGACAAAATAATAGAGCATATGACAATTCTATTTTTGGAAATGTGTATCTAAAATATAGTCCTATAGAAAATCTTACCCTTAAGACGAGCTTAGGTGGTAGACATAATGGTTCAAATAGCCTTGGGTATTCTAGAAGAACTTATGAAAACCAAGAAAACAATGGATCGTTTGGCTATAACAGATTTTCCGGTGCTGGAACAGCATGGAACTTAACGAACACTGCCAACTATAAAATGGATCTTGGAAGTGGATCTGATGTAGATATATTAGTAGGTCAGGAAGCATTGAACACAGGAACATTCAGAGGTATTAGCGCCGGAGGTATTAATCCTTTCGCTACGAATACAGACTTCGTTACATTATCCACAGTTGGATCTAGAGTTGTAAATGAATTCGTTACACCAGGTGTTACGTTCTCCTCATATTTCGCAAGATTGAAGTATGATTATAATGACAGATATATTATTGCTGCTGTTGTTAGAAGAGATGGCTCTTCAAGATTTGGAGCAGAAAACAGATTTGGAACGTTTCCCGCAGTATCCCTTGCATGGAGACTTACTGGAGAGTCGTTTATGGCAAACCAATCCTTTTTTGATGACTTGAAACTGAGAGGTGGATGGGGTATCATGGGTAACTCAAACAACGTGGATCCGAACAACCAGTTCAGCTTGTTCGGTACTAGTATTGGTGCTTCAAGTTATGATATTGGAGGTACGAACTCGAGTGCTGCAGAAGGGTTCTACAGAACTAGAATTGGTAACCCAAATGCAAGATGGGAGAAAGCGATCACTACGAATATTGGTTTAGATGCATTAATGTTAGATGGTGCATTAGACTTAGGAGTAGAACTATGGAGAAAGAAAACTGAAGATTTATTATTCCAAGCTCCAGTTTCAGTAATGACAGGTGGCTTCGCAAGTGCTCCTTCAGTAAATATTGGAGAAATGCTTAACACGGGATTAGATTTATTTCTTAGCTACAGAGGTGGAAATACGGGTGGATTTAGTTATGAAGTTGGTATCACAGGTGGGTTCTTAAACAATGAAATTGTTGCCCTTTCTGATGGCATCGAATCGTTACCAAACAGAAGTTCAAGCTATAGAGGTATTACTCCAGTATTGAATCAAGTTGGATCACCTATTTCTTCTTTCTATGGTTATGAAGTAGTTGGTCTTTTTGAAAATGATGCGGCTGTCGCAGCTGCAGCGACGCAAGAAGGTGCTGCTCCAGGTAGATTCCAATTTGCAGATCTGAATAACGATGGACTTATTGACATAGAAGATAGAACTGTTCTAGGATCACCCGTTCCTGATTTTACAGGAGGTCTTAATATTGAACTTGACTATGGAAACTTTGGTCTAGACCTTTACTCTTATGCATCAGTTGGAAACGAAATTTTTAATGCGTCAAAAGTATTTACTGATTTCTATCCTTTATTCCCAGGTGCTGCAATAAGCGACAGAGTATTAGATTCTTGGACACCAACAAATACAGGAGCAACAATTCCAGTATTTGAAACAGTATCTAACTTTAGTACAAATACACAGTCTAATTCGTTCTATGTAGAGGATGGATCATACTTTAGATTACAGAATGTTACACTATCTTATGAATTGCCAACATCCCTTCTAGAAAATAGAAGTCTTCAAAATGTGAGGTTCTACGGTGGAGTAAATAATATTTTAACATTGACTAGCTACAGTGGAAAAGATCCAAGTATTGGAGGAGCTGCAGATACCAATTTCGGTATTGATTTAGGTAACTTCCCTATTACTAGAAGTTGGACATTTGGATTAGACGTTACATTCTAGGAATAAAATTAAAAACCGTACCCTCGGGTATGAAAAACATAATATTATGAAAATAAATAATATAATAGCATTAACATTTCTGATAGTAATTCTATCAGCGGTGTCGTGTTCTGATGAGTTTTTAGAGATAGCTCCGACTGGCTCTTTAAGTTCAACCGAACTATCTTCGGAAGCAGGTCTTGAAGGATCATTAATTGCTTCATACAGTATGCTACTTGGAAGAAGTGGTTTCTACTCAGATAGTAGTAACTGGATGTGGGGAAGTGTCAGAGGAGGTGAAGCAAATAAAGGTACCAACGCTGGTGATCAATCACAAGTAAATGAGGTACAAGCGCATGCATCTCAAACTACAAACACATCTATACTAGAAAAGTATAGAGCTGTTTATGAAGGAGTAGCGAGAGCGAATGCTACATTGGGACTCATACAAACAGCAGATGCCGGTGTATCCGATGATACAAAAAGTAGAATAACTGGTGAAGCAAGGTTCTTAAGAGGTCACTATTACTTTGAGCTTAAAAAGAATTGGAACAATACACCGTATGTTGATGAAAGCTGGGATGAAGTTACACCAGTTAGCAACACAGCTGATTTGTGGCCATTTATTGAAGCTGACTTAAAATTTGCTTATGACAACTTGCCTGGCACAATGCCAGATGCAGGTAGAGCAAATAAATGGGCTGCAGGCGCTTATTATGGTAAAGCATTACTTTTCCAAGGTAAGTATTCTGAAGCGCGTACAGTGTTAGCAGACGTAGTTGCAAATGGCACTACAGCAAATGGTCAACCATATGCATTGAATGCTAATTACGCAGATGCGTTTAGATCACCTAACGACAACAGCGCAGAATCAGTATTTGCTGTACAAGCTGCTGCTGGAACAGGTGATGTTAATAATGCAAACGCAGGACTTGTTCTTAACTTCCCGAATGGACCAGGTGCTCCAGGTGGTTGTTGTGGATTTTTCCAACCAAGTTTTGAATTAGCTAACTCATTCAGAACATCTAATGGACTTCCACTTTTGGATGGTTCATATAATGATGCAGGAAATGCACTTGTAACTGATATGGGAATTGAAAGTGCTGATCCATTTGATGTAGATTCTGATCCTGTTGATACAAGATTAGATCACTCAATTGGTAGAAGAGGAATCCCTTACCTAGACTGGGGACCTCACCCAGGTAAACTGTGGATTAGAGACCAACCATATGCTGGTCCTTATGCACCTAAAAAGTTCATCTATTACCAAGGTGGTAATGGTACAGAAAATGACCTGAGTTCATGGACTCCGGGTTATACTGCTGTGAATTATAACATCATCAGATATTCAGATGTATTGCTAATGTTAGCAGAAGCTGAAGTAGAAGCGGGTGATTTAGGTACAGCTGCAGAATTAGTTGATGAGGTAAGACAAAGAGCAGCCAATTCAACTATCGCAGGTAGCCCAGCCAACTATGATGTGGCACTATATGGTTCTTTTGGTAGCCAAGAAATGGGTAGAAATGCTGTAAGAATGGAAAGAAAGCTAGAACTATCTGGTGAAGGTCATAGAATGTATGATCTTGTAAGATGGGGAATAGCTGCACCATTTATTAATGCATACCTAGCATATGAAGGTCCGCAATTAAATGCGCCTTACGCTGGAGCAAGTTTTGATGCTGGCCAAGATGAGTACTTACCGATACCTCAGAGTGAAATAGATCTTATAGGTAGCGACGTACTTATACAAAACCCAGGATATTAATATTCTTGTAGCTTAGCTACGTTAAACAATATTTAATTCAGGAGGTAAGATTAATTTCTTACCTCCTTTTTTAAATTTATATCCTGATAATCTTACAGATTTATTCACAGTATCCGTAGCTTGTATTTTCATAAATTTTGTCCAATATTTATATGAATACGTACTTATACAAATTCATCTTGCTTTCTACATTATTATTGACTTCGTGTGCTCAAGACAGAGAGAGCATAAACAATACCGCACTTGAAAAAGTAAACAAGATTTTTAAAGCGCAGAGCTCGCAACAGAGTGGTATTACTTTTTCCAATACCTTAAAAGAAGATTCGATAATAAACTACTTTACTTATCCGTATGTCTATATGGGTGGAGGTGTAGCAGTCGGTGATGTTAATAATGATGGATTACAAGACATTTACCTAACCGCAAACATGTCTGATAATAAATTATACCTAAATAAGGGAGATTTAAAATTTGAAGATATTACAAATGCTGCGCAGGTTGCTAGTGACGACAGATGGGTGACAGGGGTTAATATGGCAGATGTCAATGCAGATGGACTCACCGACATTTATGTAAGCGTTGCTGGTAAATTTACAACTACAAAAAATCAGATTTTCATCAATCAAGGACTCGATGCCGATAGTATTCCAAGCTTCAAAGAAGAAGGAGAATTACGAGGAATCGCTGAAGAAGGAAGGACAACGCAAGGGACATTCTTTGATTATGATAATGATGGAGATCTTGATTTATATCTAGCAAATTATCCTGGTACAGGATTCAAAACTTCAAACTTCAGTTATTCTGCTTTTCTTGCAAATGTAAATCCAGAAAAGTCTGATCGCTTATACTCAAATGATGGAAAAGGGTTTTTCACAGACGTAACGGCACAAGCTGGTTTGCTTAATTTTGGCCTTTCGTTAAGTGCAACAGTGGGCGACTTTAATCAAGACGGATGGGAAGATATCTATGTGTCAAACGACTTCGCTTCACCAGATCATTTTTACTTCAACAATGGGGATGGTACATTTACAGATCACATAAAAGAAGTAACGCAACACACAGCGTTTTTCGGGATGGGTGCCGATGTTTCTGACTTCAACAATGATGGTCTTTTGGATATCCTCCAAATGGATATGACACCTGCAGACAATAAAAGAAACAAAGCCAATATGGCAAGTATGGATATTCCGCGTTTCTGGGAAATGATCAGTTATGGCCTACACTACCAATATATGCAAAACACCTTGCAACTTAATGCAGGAATTACTGAAGACGGTCTTCCTCAATTTAGTGATGTATCAAGGATGACGGGAATCGCCACCACAGACTGGAGCTGGGCAGGGCTATTTGCCGACTTTGATAATGATGGTTACAAAGACGCATTCATAACGAATGGTACAAGAAGAGACATAAACAACAAAGACTATTTTAATAAGATAGAGAAAGCCAACTATCAAGAAAGACAAAACTTTGATTACTTAGAACTGACACTCAACATGCCTTCTGAAAAAGTAGACAATTATGCATTTAAAAATAAAGGTGGTATCAATTTTCAAGAAGTAACAAAAGACTGGGGCATAAGCTTTGCAGGGTACACTAATGGAGCTACGTATGCTGACTTTGATAATGATGGTGACCTCGAAGTGGTCATCAATAATATTGATGCTCCAGCAATACTCTACCGCAATACTACAGTAGATCAAAATCTTGGCAACTATCTAAGAGTACAATTGGATGGCCCCATTGGTAATCCCCACGGACTTGGTGCAAAAATTACTCTTCATAATCAAAATAAGATACAATACCAAGAGCATACTATGACGCGTGGCTTTCAATCTTCTACAGATCCACTGGTACATTTTGGTTTGGGCGATGAAAGCAATATTGAGGAATTGAAAGTGGTATGGCATGATGGAAAGACACAAATTTTAAATGATATAACAAGCAATCAACTCCTCAAGATTGACTATAAGAACGCAACAAGACCAGCATTAGCAATTAAAGAATCTAGTCCTCCATTTTTTAGAAATGTAACAGCAGAATCAGGAGTTGATTACACGCATAGTGAGAACCTGTATGACGATTACAAGGTAGAAATCTTATTACCGCATACCTACTCCAAAAATGGACCTGCATTGGCAACGGCGGATGTCAATAATGATGGTCTCGATGATTTCTATATCGGTGGGGGTGGAGGAAGCAGAGCGGCACTATATATTCAAAACGAAGATGCAAGCTTTACACTCAGCCAAACTGAACTCTGGAAAGAAAATGCTAATACAGAAGATATTGCTGCCCTATTCTTTGATGCTGACAATGATAATGACCTAGATCTTTATGTGAGTTGTGGCGGGAATGAATACAAAGAAGGAATGCCCAAACTACAAGACAAATTATTCATTAATGATGGATCCGGAGTTTTTAGCAAATCTGAAAACGTGTTGCCAACTATGACAGGTAGTGGATCTAGAGTAAAGGCTG